>JAEEGL016195148.1_pt1 | contig 17460 bp, 11 predicted proteins | sample 9134231 | NCBI WGS metagenome assembly JAEEGL01 (sample SAMN16246548, study PRJNA631951) | gut metagenome | biome: gut microbiome; feature: rumen; material: fiber-attached | host: Bos | place: Iran: Karaj | collected 2018-10 | reverse complement strand
CGGAAAACGCACCGCCCCCTCCCCGGGGAGGGGGCGGCCGGGGGAGGCACCAAAAATAATCCGCAAACCAGACTGCATCCCGTCACACCCTGCCAGGGAAACCGCACTGCCAGGGAAACCGCACTGCCAGGGAAACCGCATTGCCAGGGAAACCGCACTGCCATATTAGATGCACAATCTGCCATTTAGGGCTGTGCATTCAGTACAGCAAGTGGCAAACGTCGCAAATTGACCAGAAAACGACAGCCGATCGACAAATGCAACTGATTTCATGGGGTATAGTACGAAGTTTCGCGTAAGCATGGCAAATGTTTTTCAGGTAGCACACTGTCGCAAGGAAGTCCAACTATGACCTTCAAGGAGTATGTCGAGGCGCTCGTCAAGGAGCTGGGCGTGGAAGTCGAGACCGAGGACGATGCCTGTGCGTTTTCGCTTGGCTCGGAAGATGGCGACAAGGTCGAGATCCTCCTGCAAGGCATTGATACCCGAGGTGCGCTGCTGATGTACACTGATCTGGGCGAGCCGCCGCCTGAAGGCAGGGAGAAGCTCTTTCAGACGCTACTGGAAGCCAATGACATATTCGCGGACACGGCGGGCGCGACGCTTTCGCTCGACCGCAGGACAGGCCATGTGCGCCTGCAGCGTTGCGACGACATGGATGCTCTCGTCACGCAGGGGGCGTCCAGTGCGCTCACCGCGTTCGCGGACACGGCGTCGGTCTGGAAACGGCTCATCGCCGATTTTCGGGCCGCGCCCCCGAAAGAATCCAACGGCTCGGATGCGCCATTCGACGCAATCCGTGTGTGATGATTGAATACAGGCGGAACCTGGAAGACTTGCCAGGTTCCGTTCCTGGCTGGTGAAATCAAGGCGGAATGCCCGCGAAGAGGGAATCGCGGCGGTCAATCGAGGATGAAGTCGACCTTGGCGGCGGTTACGAGTCCGCCGATCATGTGGTCGGCGCCGAGGGATTCCTTGACGCGTTCGCTGCGGTCGGGGACGCTCCCTGGGGCGGAGGCGATTGCCTCGGCGGCAGTGCCGTCGAAGGCGTCCAGGTCGATGTTCTGCTCCAGTTTTTCCATGGAAGGGGTGTCGATATTGACCGTGAAGTGTGTTTTGACCACGCTACCAGGTTCGAGGCGGAAGGATTCGCTGCCCATGCGAACGATGCCGCCCGTGCGCTCGGCATCGATATTGAGTTGGAGCCTTTTGTTGATGTCGTAATCCAGGGTGATGCGGCGCTTTACGGTGCCCCCGCCTGAGAGTGTCAGGGCGGACTTGCCGCCCTCGGGGTCGAGCGCGAGGCCGACGCCGTCGGAAATCGCCTGCGCCGTCTTGTCGCCGAGGAGTCCTGCGATGATGGCGACTTTGCGCCTGGCCAGCGGGTCGATGGTGGCGAAGGTGGCGTCTTTCCGATCTGTGACGTGCTGCGCGAGTTGGTCCAGCGCTTCATCGGGGTCGGAGGAGAGTTTGCCGCCCCCTTTGATCTCGACTTCGAGCGTCCCGTCCGCAATCGCCTTCGCAAAGCCCGTGTCCTTGAGAACGCCCTGCGCGACCTTCTTTGCATCGTTCAGCGCGGCCAGGGAGAGAAGCGGGCGGATGTTATTCGTGAAACGCTTTCGCATGAATTCCTCAGGCTTGAACGGCGCCTCGTCCAACAGGTTGGAGATGAGTCCGCGCACCCGTGTCGCCGCCAGGCCATTGCCCTTCACGGCCTGCTGGGCCAGGTACGTCTTGCGTTCGGCCTTGGCCTCGGCCTCGACATCATCCTTGATGTCGGAGAAGATCTTGTCTCCATCGATGCTCCTGTAGGATACACTTTTCGCCTTTGAGGAGTCTATGGGTTTGGGTGGCATTCCAAGCATCGTGTCCAGGGCATTTTTGGTCGTATCGATGGTGTTTGCCATGTTCGCCCCCCGTCCACTGATCATGGTCTGCACACCAATTGGAAACGTTCCAGCCACGTCAGGCGTTTCCGTCCCTGTCGCGATGCCATAGTAGAACTGCTGGACGCGGGCGGCCTGCGGGGTTTCCAGAGCCGCATTGATTCTGCGCAGGGTTTCCAGGGGGAAGCGTCCCAGCATCAAGCCGTTGGCGATGAGACGGGCCTGGACCAGGTCGTCCTGCCCGTCCACCTGGGTGACCAGGCGAAGCTCGAAAAGCATGCGACGGAATGCGTCCTGGAGTTGCCTCATGGCCATGTGGATGTCGTAGCCTTCGCTGGACGGGCTGAGTTTGCCGACGTGATCGAGGTCGAGTGTGGACGTGAACTGCGCGATCTTGGTAATCAATCCAGGCGAAAGCGGTTTCCCCGTCATTTCGCGCAGCGCCTCGAGGCCATTGCGTAGTATGTTCTTGTTTCCTTTCGCGACCTCGCGGAGTTCCGCGAAATTGGCGCGGATGCCATCGACGTATTGGCGGACGGCTTCTGGGGTGCGGACCTGGCCTCCGTCGTTCACGAGGATGCGCCGCATAATTGAGAGGACGCGGTAGAGCACATCCGTGTCCTTGCCGCACGCATCGATGGCGGTGCGCACCAGGGCGGAATACGACGCTTCTTCGAACTGGGGGGGGCAGTTGCCTGCCGCTTTGCGCCCTACTTCAAAGCGGATGTCGGAGGCGGGGCGCAGGTCGGCAGTCGTCTTTTCATTGCGGACGCCGTTTTCGTCGTAGAGCGTGGAGAAGACGTGGTCCAGGTAGGCCTTGTCGAAGCGCGGCATGCCGAGACGCGCGTCGGTGGCGATATGGACGAGGTCCGTCGAGGCGGCGTCCAGCAGATCCTTGAGTTGTTTGTTGAAAGCCTCTTCGTCAAGGACGCGTCGGCCGCCGTCTGCGTCCTTCATCGGCGGATGGTCGACAAGGGGCTTGGCGGCGCGTTCGAGGTATGCGACGGCGTCGTCAGGCCAGTCTTCGCGGCGCAGGCATGGACGGACGGTATCCTTCACAAGTGCGGTGATCTGCTTTTCGGAGATTTCCCTGGCCGAGGTCGAAGCGATCTTGTCCGCGTTGGCCACGGCGAAGCGGTTCGCGATCGCGCTGAGCGATCGGCCTGAAAGCGAGCAGTGCCAGTTGTGGTCGTCGTCGTATTTTTTGATTTCGGCAGAGAGTTTGGCGTTGTCCGTTTCGCCAGACGCCGCCAGAAGCGCGACTTTCACCTCGTCGAGGAGTTTCTGCACCTTGTCGCGTCCGTCGCCGATGCCGAGCAGCGTCTTGAACTTCTGCCATCTGCCAGCCTCCTTGATCTGGCCAGTCGAATTGGAGATGTAGTAGGTTTTTTTCGCGTCGAGGGAGCGGAGCGTGTCGAGATTGAGGCTGGGCATGGGAGCGAGACCGTGGTGAGTGGAGAGTGACAATGGATGGGGGCCTACACCTGCAGGAAGGTGGAGGAGACAGGGGCGGCGGGGGCGGGAGGGGCCGAAGCCGCAGGGGCGGGGGCGGCGAGTTCGGCGCGGACGGCGAGTGCGGCGTCCGCGAAGGCGAGGATGCGGTCGCCGAGTGAGCTGGCGGTGAGGCCCTCGAAGGGGACGATGGTCGAGAGCAGAAGCGTGTCCTTGAAGAGGCCGAGGAAGTTGCCGCGGGTGCCTTCGCCGTTGCAGGCGAGGGCGAGGGCGGCGCGGAGGGTCTCGGTCGGGAGCGGGGCGTCTGGTTCCGTGACTGGCGCGAAGAGCGTTATGTCGTCGCGCTCGCGGCGGTATTGCATCGTGACGACGAGGCCGTCGGTTTCCAGCGAGCAGGATTCCCGTTCGTCGACCTCAAGCGGGAGTCCAGTTTCCTTGGCGAAAGTGGCGATCAGCGATTCAAATGGCGTCATGGCATCGTATTTGCGTGGGAGGCTGTTCTGGAGAAAGGCGGGCTGGGCCGCCAGGCGGGCCTGTCCGACCGACTGCGCGGCTTTCCGCGAACCAGGGGCAGGCAGTGGGAGCTCCCTCCCTGGCACCCAGGGAAAAGGAGATGCCCGCGCAAAGACATACTATGGCAGTCCTTGGGTGATTTTCAAGGCGGATGGTTGGTATTTGTTGATCTAAAATCGCGGTTGCTACCTGTTGCGTTCTTCAGCGTTGGAAGCCCCATGCGCCTGAACATGGCGGCATCGTCAGGGCGCATCGTCATTGGATTGGTATTTTGCGTCTACGCTTTGGTCGCCCTGCGTCTCACGAGGCAATAGGCAGCGGTCGTGCAGATTGCGCCGAGACCGTCCGCGAGCATGTCCTTCTGGGCGTCCCAGACATCGCCTTGCGAGCCGAGGAAAAGCGTCCCCGACTGCGTGTCCGCCAGGGCCGCATAGCACCATTCGATCAGTTCGAAGATGGCGGCGAAGCCGAAGATGCTCATCACGGTCAGCAGGCAGAGCAGCCGCCGCCCGCGCACGAGGCTGTTCTGCTCCAGATACTCGAGCGTGGGGAAGGCGAACAATCCTACCAGAAAATGGCACAGCCTGTCGTAGTGGTTGCGTTCGAAGCCGAAGAAGCGCGTGACCGCGCCAATGGGGACATGCTCGAAGGTATAGTGTCCGCCGATGGTGTGCAGGGCGAAGAACACGAACATCAGGATGTATGCCGTGTCGGAGAATCGGATCCCGCGCCAATACAGAAGGACGATGGCGGCGATCGGTATCCAGGCCGTGAGGTTCTCCGCCCACCAGACGCCGCGGTCGACGGGGGCGATTCCAAGCGCAAACGCTTCTACAACATAAACCAGCAGAAGGACGATTGGTATTTTTGAGGTTGTCTCAGCCGTCATTTGCGGACTTCCTTTCAAAAACAAGCGTGACAGGCTTCCATGGCGCGATGCGCGGGACGGTGACCATCAGATTGTCGCATGATTCGTCGTACGCGCATTTGGCGGGAATGGCCGCCTCCACGGGACGCGCGATGAGCGGCGCGCGCATTTTGGGATGGCGCACCTGCAGTTCAAGGTCGCGTGTGCGCCCGATCGACAGGTTGATGATGGTGATGGAATCGACCTTGCCATGGGCGTCGATGCGCGGCAGCACGCGGACCGCCTGGCAGGTGCCGAGGCGGACGGGGAAGGTCTTGTCGGAAATGGCGTCGAGCGCATCGAGAATGGCCTGCCGTCGGTAGGCCGTGGGGAATGGGATGAACGGATGGACGATGGCGATTTTCGTGCCGAACCCAGTCGTGGCGACACAGGCGCCGTATTGCAGGGCGGCGGGGGCGATTTCGTCGCTGACAGGCTGCTCTGGAAAGACGGGGTGTCCATTGACGATTTCGACCACCCGCGCCGTTTCATTGGATTTGGGCAGATGCGCGCGGGCCAGCGCGGCGTCTGGCGCGTATTCTGCCAGCGCATCGGGAAACTGCGTGGCGAGCGCGTCAAACGCATCGGCGGGGAGGAGGACTGGTTTGGCGAACAGTTTCGGGAAGTCCTCCCTCGTCATGCATTGCACGGTCTTCTGCGTGACAAGCAACGCATCGGGCTCGTCTTCCTCCACAGTGATCGGAATGCCGAAGCCTGCGAGGATTTCGTCGTTGCTGTCATCGAGATTGAAACTGCAGTGGTTGTAGGCGTTGGAACCAAGGAAGCGGGCGAGGCCCGCCAGGCGTGTGCGCTTCGTGGAGGCGGCGACCAGTTCCAGATACGGCCGCCATTGCGAGAGTTCGCGCGAGAAGTCGTCGTAGTAGTCAAGCGGCTCGTGGTTTTCGGCGCTGTAGTAGTATTCGGACAGGCTGTCGCAGCCTGACGCCAGTGCCAGCGTGGATTCGACCATGATGGCTTCCGGGCTCTTGTGCAGCACTTTGCGCGGATAGTTCTCCTGCTCGTAGCAGATGGCTCCGACAAAACCGCAGCGTTTGCAGCGCGCCGCCTCGCGGGCGACGCTCATGGATTTGTGCAGCATGCCGCGAGGCGTTTCCTCGGTGTAGAAGAGCGCGCCAGGACGGATGCCGACGGGTTTGCGCTCCCTGCCCGACAGCGCTTCGAGCAGCGGTCGGTAGTTGTTGCCGCAGAAGAATGCGTTGGCCCAGACCGACTGGTAGGCCAGTCGGCACTCCGACTGCAAGTCGTCCGCCGCCTTGCGGGTCTGCGCCGCATAGATGGCGATGGCCTCCGCATTGAAAGCCGCCCACTGTCCACGCAACGGGTCGATGATGGCTGGCCCGAAGAGCCTGTCGGCGATTTCCTGGCGCGAATAACTGGTATTGTGCTGGCGGTTGAATTCGCCGATGCAGCGGTCGCAGAAGCACTCCTGGGGCTTGGAGACGCCGAGGCGCAGGTCGTCGTCGAGCCAATAGGAACTGGGCTTCAGGACTTCCAGAATGGTTTTTGCGTATTCGTAGGCGAACCGCTGGACATTGGCGGAGCGCGGGCAAAGCTGCCCTGGCAGCCGTGTGCCGTCCTGGTCGCACATGAAGTCCTCTGGCTCGAACGGGAAGAAGCCAGGGCGTTTATCCAGGAACTCGGGGGCGGTCGTGTGGCCGAGGGTGACGCCTTGCTGGAAGGAGAGCCTGATGCCGTATTCATTGCATTTCGCGTGGAAGCGGTTCAACGGCGGAACGGCTTCAAGGAGGGCCTCCCGTGTCGCGTAGTTCGGCGAGCAGAGCCATACTTCATCGCAGGCCCCTGGATATTTGTGGGCGATGTCCAGTATTTTGTCGAATATGGCTGGATGGTTGTTGACGCCATTGTCGTGACGAATGACGATGAATGGCCAGTCCGTGTGATGCATGGTTTGCGCTTGTGTGTTCAAAGGGTGAATGGCGGGAGTCCCTGGTGATGGCAGCGACCAATATAATGCCCCATTTCCCATGCGTGCTGTTCCCCAGGAGCGGCACCGCCCGTCCAGGACGGGAATCATGAGGGTGGGCGTTTGGCATTGCAGAGAAATCCAGCAAATGGGCACTGTTCCCACGTTTTTTTGCATGTTCGGCGTTTTTTGGGGGGGCACGGGGGCATTCCTGCGTAGTATCGTTGCAGCAAAGTCATATTGCGGGCGAGGAGCGCAGGAATCTTTTCAAACTTCGGGCAGGTATGCTTGCAGAGATGTCCATGGTGCTGGAGGTCGCCGATGGAATGCGCTTCCACGCAGGTCCTCTCACCCAGGCGGCAGTGCCCGTTGTCCAGAACGACGATCCAGCGTCTCTCCCGACGAAGGTCGCGCGGGGCGGTCCAATGTCTGCACAGGAGGCAGCATCTTCCGCGGTTGCGTGTCGAATGATACGCGGGGTAGCCTTCCGTATATGTGTTTTCCGTGATCCTGCCAGGCTTGTCGCGTTTTGCGGCTGGTTTGTTTTTCTGTGCTTGTGTCGAGTCCATCATGCGATCCAATGAAAATGGGGCAGGCACCTGCCGTGCTTGCGAAGACAATCAAACATGGTAGACTATAGATGAAATAGGAGTCAAATCGAAAAATAAACATGCGGACTATCGGATTATGACGGACATTGGCCCGCCGGCTTTTCGGCGGCGGCACACAACCGCGCAGAGGGCGGGGGAGGTTCGCCAATCGGGGGCGTTCCGCCTATCGGCGCTTGGCCCGCCGGCTTTTCGCTGGCGGCACACAACCGCTCAGAGAGCGGGGGCGGTTCGCCAGCGGCCATTGGCCCGCCGGCTTTTCGCCGGCGGCACACAACCGCGCAGAGAGCGGGGGCGGTCCGCCCGCGGGCATTGGCCGGTCGCGCAGGAGCGCGACCCGCCGCTCATGATTCCGCCTCGCCCCGCCTACTCGGGTTTGGGCTGGTATCCAGAGGGTTCGAGGGAGAAGGAGCCACGGCCGCCCGAGAGGCGCGGGAGCGCCTTTCCGAAGCCGAACATTTCGGCGAGTGGGACCTGGCATGAAATCTTGCGCATATTGCCGAGTTGGGCGATGTCGTTGATGAGGGCCCGGCGAGGCTGGAGATACATGGAGATCTCGCCGATGGTGTCCTCGGGGGCGAGGACTTCGAGTTTCATGACGGGTTCGAGGGTGATGGTGCCTGCCTGCTGGAAGGCCTGGGAGATGGCGTCGTTGATGGCGCCTGCGACGGCGCCTGGGGTGGTGGTGGCGGGGTCGAACTTGAGGTCGCGGAGGATGGCGGAGACGAAGATCATCGGATAGCCGTTGAGGCCGCCAGTGCGGAGGCCGTCGCCCAGGGCCTGGACGGCGGCGGCGCGCAGCGCGTTGGGGATGGTGCCCTTGGCCTGGTCCTTGATCTCGAAGGGTTCGCCCGTGAGGGCGATGGGCGCGAAGTCGACGGTGGCCTCGGCGTAGAAGACGGCGTCGCCGACCTGGCGGTTGAAGACGGTGTGGACGGTGGCGGGCTTGACGAGGGTCTCGCGGTAGGCGACGCGGGGTTCGCCAGTGCGGATTTCGACATTGAAGTCGGTGGAGACGCGCTTGAGGGTGACTTCGAGATGGAGTTCGCCCATGCCTGAGATGACTCGCTGGCCAGTCTCCTCGGCGGTGGAGCGTCGGAGGGTCTGGTCTTCGCGGCAGAGCAGGTCGAGGGCGTCGTCGAGTTTGTCCTTGTCCTTGGAGAACTTGGGTTCGACGACCATGGAGATGACGGGTTCGGGGAAGGCGATGCCGCCGAAATGGAGGACACGCTGTGGTGCGGCGAGGGTGTCGCCGATGCCGCAGTCCTTGAGTCCAGCCATTCCGACGATGTCGCCCGGGCCCGCCTCGGTGATCTGCTCGGTGGTCTTGGCGTAGATCTTGTAGAGCTGGCGGATGCGGATGCGTTCGCCAGTGCGGCCGTTGAGCACCTGGTCGTTGGAGTGGACGGTGCCCGAATAGACGCGCACGAAGAAGAGGTCGGCGGTGTTGGAGGCGTTGACCTTGAAGATGAAGCCCGCGAAGGGCTCCTTGGGGTCGGCGTGGACGGCGGTCGGGCTGTCGGTGCGGCGGTCGGTGGCGGGGTATTCGGGGATGTCGACGGGGGAGGGCAGGTAGTCGACGATGGCGTCGGCGAGGGGCTGGATGCCCATCTGGCGCTTGGCGCTGCCCAGGAAGACGGGGACGAGTTCGCGGGAAAGGGTGTGGCGGCGGATCTCGCGCTTGAGCAGGTCGAGGGGGACCTCCTCGCCTTCGAGGTAGAGGGCGGCGACCTCGTCGGAGACGTCGGCGACGTGCTCGACAAGTTGTTCGCGGGCGGCGGCGGCCTCCTCCTGGAGGCGGTCGGGGATGTCGGAGGAAAGCGGTTCGGTCTGCTGTTCGGGGGGGAACTGGAGATAGCGCATCGTGAGCAGGTCGACGATGCCCGTGAAGCCGCTTTCGGCGCCGTCGGGCATCTGCATCGGCAGGGCGCAGTTGCCGAACTTCTCGTTGATCTGGGCGCAGGTGCGCTGGAAGTCGGCGCCGATGCGGTCCATCTTGTTGATGAAGGCGATCTTCGGGACGCCGTAGCGGTCGGCCTGGTGCCAGACCTTTTCGGACTGGGCCTCGACGCCCTCGACGGCGGAGAAGATGACGGCGGCGCCGTCGATGGCGCGCAGGGAGCGCTCGACCTCGGCGGTGAAGTCGATGTGTCCAGGAGTGTCGATCAGGTGGAACTCGCAGTCCTTCCAGGGGATGGAGGCGGCGGCGGCCATGATGGTGATGCCTCGGGCGCGCTCGTCGGGGAGGAAGTCCATGACGGTGTTGCCCTCGTCGATGTTGCCGTAGCGGTGGGTGAGGCCAGAGAAATATAGGAGGCCTTCGGTGGTGCTGGTCTTGCCTGCGTCGATGTGGGCGATGATGCCGAGGTTGCGGATGGAGGATAGGTCGGTGCTCATGGAATGCTATGGGATGGGGCTGAAGACCGATGTCGCTGGGGCGTAAATGCCGCTGGCTTAACGTAGGACGGGCGGGGCTGGTTTGCTCGGCGGGGGCGCCACGGCGGGACGCCGTGGCTACGGGCGCGGTGCGCGACCATCGTCGGTTTCAGCCGAGGCGGAACTGGTTGGTGGCGAGTTTTGCGATATTGGGGTCGTGGGTGACCATGACGATGGTGAGATGCTGCTCGTGGTGCAGGCGCTGGAAGATGGAGACGACCTTGCTGGCGGCGGCGGCGTCGAGATTGCCAGTGGGCTCGTCGGCGAGGATGACCCTGGGGCGGTTGATGAGGGCGCGGGCGATGGCGACGCGCTGCTGTTCGCCTCCTGAGAGTTCGTGCGGGCGGTGCTGGAGACGGCTTTCAAGGCCGAAGGAGACGAGGAGTTCGCGGGCGCGGGCGTAGGTCTCGTCGCGCGCGTCGCCCCAGTGGAGGGCGGGCAGGGCGGCGTTTTCGAGGGCGGAGAGTTCGGGGAGGAGGTGGTAGGACTGGAAGACGAAGCCGAACTCGCGTCGTCGGAGGGCGGTGAGTCGTGCGCCTGAGAGTCGGGCGAGATCTTCGCCTCGGAAGAGGATGGATCCTGAGGTGGGGCGGTCGAGGCCGCCGAGGAGCTGGAGCAGGGTGGTCTTGCCTGAGCCCGAGCGTCCGACGAGGGCGGTCCAGGAGTGGTCGAGGATGTCGAGGGTGAGGTCCTGGAGGACGTGGATGACGCCGCGCTGGAGTCGGAAGTCCCGTTTGAGGTGGGAGATGCGGTAGAGGATGTCGGCGTTGGCGGTCGTCATGTGGATCAGTCGTCGGAGCGGAGGGATTGCGCGGGGGAGAATGCGGAGGCGTAGAGGGCGGGGATGAGGGCGGCGAAGATGCAGATGACGAGGCTGGAGAGGATGATTCGGACGAGGTCGGCGGGGAAGACGCGGGCGGGGATGGAGGTCAGGTGGTAGAGCTGGGCGGGGAAGATCTCGTGGCCGAGGATGCGGGAGAGGATTCGCGCGATGGCGTCGCGGTAGTGGATCACGAGGAGTCCTGCGGCGGTGCCGAGGGCGGTGCCGAGGGAGCCGATGATGGCGCCCTGGAGGAGGAAGATGCGTGCGATGGCGGGGCTGGAGACGCCGACGGCCTTGAGGATTCCGATTTCGCGGGTTTTCTGGACGACGACGGTGATGAGGGTGGCGGCGATGGCGAAGGATGCGACGAGGACGATGAAGGTCATGAGGAAACTCATGAGGGTCTTTTCGTTCTGGAGGGTGTCGAAGAGGAGTTTGTTTTTTTCCTGCCAGGTGATGACATGCCATTCTGGGTGTCGGGTGCGGATGTCGGTGGCGAGTCGGTGCAGGTCCATGGGGTTGTCGACGACGGCCTGGATGGAGGTGGCGGTTCCCCAGTCGATGCCGAAGAGCTGGGCGGCCTGGTCGATATGGAGGATGATGATGTTGTCGTCGTAGTCGGAGACGCCCATGGTGTAGAATCCCGCGACGGTGCATTCCTCGGGGAGGTAGAGTTCATCGGGTTCGCGGACCTCGACCTTGCCGTCCTTTCGCCAGGAGATGTTGCTGGTGAGGCGCGCGGGGGAGTGGATGAGGAACTGCGAGCCGAGATGGAGGCGGAGGTGGTCGGCGAGGCTGTATCCGAGGATGGCCTGCTTTTCGGCGAGGCGGAATCCGCGGGGGTCGAACTTGGCCTGGATGTTGGTGGCGCGGGCCTCGCTGTCGGGGTCGATGCCGCGCACGATCTTGGGATAGACGGTGTCGCGGAGCTGCACGAGCGCGGTGCCCTCGATGACGGGGGTGGCGCGGAGATGCTGCGCCTTGCCTTCGGTCTCGAGGGCCTGGATGATGGTTGCGGGGTCGGTGAAGGCGCCAGAGGGATGGGTGGGATAGACGGTGACATGGGCCTGCATGTTCATGATGCCGGCCTTGATGTTGTGCTCGAAGCCCGCCATGATGGCGGTGACGATGATGAGGATGGCGACGCCGAGGAGCGGCCCGAGCACGGAGAGCAGGCTGATGACGGAGAGGAAGGTGCGTTTGGGCTTGAGATACCTCAGGGCGAGGAAGAGGTCGAGGGGCAGGCGCATGGCGGGGGTCACTCCAGGATGAGCGCGGTGCGGGTGGGGAGATAGACCTGGATGGCCTGGTCGGGGCCTTCGCCCGAGGCGAAATAGTGCTGGCCTGGCTGGACGCGGCCGTGTCCGCTGTATTCGGGGGCGTCGCTGTCGAGGAGGAGGCGGTATTCGGGGCGCGGCGCGGGGATGGGCAGGTCGGCGTAGGAGCGGGTCGGATGGAAGTTGCAGAGGAAGAGAAGCCCGTCGCGCTCGAAGGCGAAGGCGTGCATTTCCTCGTCCAACCAGAGTAGCCGCGCGGGCTGGCGGAAGAAGTTCGGGTGTCGGCGCAGGAGGAGGAGGACGTCGCGGTCGAAGCGGGCGAGGTGATGGTATCGGAGGGCGGGATTGTCGCGCAGGTCCCAGCGTCTGCGGGCGTGGTCGAGGGACCATCCGTTGCCTTCGCGGGGAAGGTCGATCCATTCGGGGTGCCCGAATTCATTGCCCATGAAGTTGAGGTATCCGCCGCCTGCGGTGGCGGCGGTGGCGAGGCGGGCGAGCTTGTGGAGGGCGATGCCGCGGGCGACGATGAAGTTGTCCTGCTGGATGTCCATTGCGTCGTACATGGTGTTTCCGAGGCATCGGTAGAGGAAGGTCTGTCCGCCGACGATGGCCTGGTCATGGCATTCGACGTAGGAGATGGTCTTTTCCTCGTGGCGTCGGTTGTTGAGTTCGTGCCAGAGTTCGCCGACGTTCCAGCATTCGTCGAGGCGGTCGAGGAGCTTGAACCAGTAGTCGGTGATTCCCATGGCGAGGCGGAAGTCGAAGCCGACGCCGCCCTGCTGGATCGGGAGGGCGAGTCCTGGCATTCCCGAGACGTCCTCGGCGATGGTCCAGACGGGCTTTCCGAGGGAGTGGCAGAGTTCGTTGGCGAGGGTGAGATAGGCGAGGGAATCCCAGTCGACATTGGCGTCGAAATAGTCGTCGTAGGAGGTGAAGGCGCGGCCGAGGCCGTGGTCGAAATAGAGCATGCTGGTGACGCCGTCGAAGCGGAAGCCGTCGAGGTGGTATTCTTCGAGCCAGAAGCGGCAGTTGGAGAGGAGGAAGCGGCAGACCTGGGGTTTGCTGTAGTCGAAGCAGTAGGAGTTCCAGGCGGGGTGCTCGCCTCTGGCGCCGACGTGGAAGAACTGCTCCTGGCGGCCGCAGAGCTGGCCGATGCCTTCGAGTTCGTTCTTGACGGCGTGGGAGTGGACGAGGTCCATGATGACGGCGATGCCGAGGGCGTGTGCGGCGTCGACGAGGGCCTTGAAGTCGTCGGGGGTTCCGAAGAGGTCGGTGACGGCGAAGAAGTTGGCGACGTGGTAGCCGAAGGATGCGTAGTACGGGTGCTCGGCGACGGCCATCAGCTGCAGGCAGTTGTATCCTGCGCTGGCGATGCGCGGGAGGATGTTTTCGCGGAATTCGCGGAAGGTGCCGACCTTGGGTTCCTGCTGGGCGCAGCCAGTATGGGCCTCGTAGATGAATGGGATGCTGGGGCGGGGATAGCGGTCGTGCCGCCACTGGAACGGCGTTTCGGGTTCCCAGACCTTTGCGTTGAAGAGAATGTGGCCGTTTTCCTGGCGTTCGCGTTCGACGCACTGGACGGCGGAGGGGAGGCGCCAGCCAGAGCCGCCTGGCCATTCGACGAAGAGCTGGTACTTCTGGCCGTGGTGGAGCATGGGGGCGGGGAGTTCGATTTCCCAGTCCTCGGTGCCTGCGACGGGATGGAGTTCGAACCAGGAGGAGGCGTTCCAGTCATTGAACTCGCCGAGGAGGACGGCGCCAGTGGCGTAGGGGAGCCATTCGCGGAAGATCCAGTTGCCCGAGGGGAGGCGGTGGAGGCCGTAGTGGCGGTGCCAGTCGGCGACCTCCAGCAGGTTCTGGCGGTCGCCGAGGACTTCGGCGCGGCGGCGGGCGATGAATGCCTGGCGGCGGTCGTAGACCTCCTGGTATGGCAGGAGCATCGGATCCTGGAAGAAGGGGCTGGACGCCGATTGTGATGGTCCGTCGGGGGTGGTCATTGACAGGTCAGTTGGGGGCGGGCGTGGTCCATTCGACGAGGCGGCGGTTGAGCATCTTCTCGTAGAGCTCGATGTAGGCCTGGGCGGTCTGGTGGTGGTTGAAGCGGGACTTGGCCTCGTTCATGACGCGCGTGACCTCGGCGGCGCGGTGCTCCAGCGGGAGGGCGTGGAACGCCATGGCCTGGTCGATGGCCCAGAAGAGCCCCTGGTCGTCGAAGTCGTGGAAGATGAAGCCGCCGCCTGTATGGGCGAACGGGTCGAGCATGGTGACGGTGTCGTGGAGGCCGCCCGTGTCGTGGACGACGGGGAGGCTTCCGTAGATGGGGCCGACCATCTGCGGCAGGCCGCACGGCTCGTAGCGGGAGGGCATGAGGACGAAGTCGGAGGCGGCGTAGCCGAGTTTGGAGAGGTTCTTGTCGAAGTCGAGGACGGCGATGAGGTTGTGGAACTGGTGGTGGTCGGCGATGGAGCGGAAGACATGCTGGTAGGGGCCGTCGGCGACGAAGGCGAACTGGGGCTGGCGGTCCCAGTATTTGTCGATGACATGGTAGAGGATGTCGGCGAGCAGTTGCGGCCCTTTCTGGATGGGGTCGAGGCGGGAGGGCCAGAAGAAGAGCGGTGCGTCGGGGTTGGGCTGGAGGCCGACGCGCTGCTGGAAGGCGAGTTTGTTTTCGCGCTTGCCCTCGACGTGGGTCTGCGGGGTGTAGTTGCGGACGAGGGCGGGGTCGCAGTCGGGCGAATCGTCGGGGTCGGGGGCGTTGAGGATTCCCGCGGCGACACCTGCGTAGTATTTGTTGGCGATTTCGTTGCGGATGTAGTCAGGGATGAAAGGGTGCCATCCGTCGGCGATTTCGCGCAGGAAGGTGGGGGATACGGTGTTGATGAAATGGGAGGCGAAGATGCCCGAGGTGAGGAAGTCGACGCGGTTGGTGGAGCGGGATTCCTCGTAGGAGAAGGGCCTGCGTTCGAAGTAGAGGTTCTGCCAGAAGAAGGCGGCGTCGATGCCCGCGTTCTCCATTTCCTCCATCGTGGTCTTCTGGGTGTGGATGTTGTGGACGGTGAAGAGGCTGGGGATGTGCATCCTGCGCGCGAAGGCGGGGATGAGTCCTGTCATCCAGTCGTTGCAGTGGACCAGGTCGGGCTGGAGTTCGGGGATGGTGTGGTTGATGACCTCTCGCTGGAAGGCGAGGCTGATGTGGACCGAGCGGTTGGGGTCGGCGGAATAGACGCGCTCGCGGTAGTTGAAGATGTAGTCCTTCGCGAAATGCACGCGTTCCTCGGGCATCTGGCTGGTCAGTTTCGCGCGGCGCTTCTCGTAGTGGTCGAGCTTGTCGGGGTCGATGTGGTAGATGCGGCGGTAGAAGGGCAGGGCGATGTGCACGTCCGCGCCCATGTCGTAGAGCGCGGAGACCAGCGAGGCCGAGACGTCGGCGAGGCCGCCTGCCTTCGAGGAGTAGTTGACCGCCTGGTCGCCCAGCGCCGAATACTGGCTGATCGCATACTGGTTCTCCACAATGCGGTGCGGCAGATAGGTGATCTCAGGCGTCACCACCAGGATCTTCGGGCGGGACGGCGATGAATCGGGGGTGGTCAGCACCTTCACGGGGGAGGCGCTCTCAAGCAACTCTTCGTCGCTCTTCGTCGGGACAAGTGGAATGGAAGGGGAAGTGGACATGGGAATTGCAAAAGACAAAGACAATGCGCGGATTTGGCGCCTTTGGCCGAATCCGTGGGCATAATTCATTCTAACGCTTTCGTTTAGTAAAGCGTCATAATGTAATGCCTTGACGCCGATGCGGCGGCGGTGTCGGGAAAAAAAGCCGTCTGGGGCGCGCCGAACTGGCGTGGGCGTGGCTATTTTTCGGCGATGATGACGGCGGCTTCCGTGTCGGGGTCGAGGGGGAGGGTGATGGTGCCGTCGGCGGTGAGGGTGCGTGCGAGTTGTCCGTTTGGTCCGCCGTAGATGTAGGCGGTGAGTTTTCGGTTGTCGCCGAGGGTGTAGGTGCCTGGGAGGCAGGTGAAGATGCGGTCGGTGCCGAAGATGACGCCCGGGTGGATTTCGCGGATGGTGACGGGGTAGAGTTTTTTGAGGGGATGGTCGCCAGTGAGGCGGGCGGAGTAGTAGCAGGTGGCGATGCCGTAGCGCAGGAAGTAGCGGAGGTCGAGCCAGACATTGCTGTTGCCCTTGCAGCCGAGCGTGAGCGGGGTGCGGCTGGCCTGCGCGGCGCGGAGGAGGTATTCCTCCACGCGGGCGACGGGTTCGGCGAAGTGGATGATCGGCAGTTGCATGAGTGAGGCGAGGCAGTCGAACTGGTTGGCATAGCAGAGGCGTCCATTGGCGGTGGCGAGACGGCCGACGTGCTCCTGGAACTCCTTGCAGTAGAGTGGAATCAGCGCGACCTTGCGGGCGATGGCGCCCTTGGCGTCGAGGAGGGCGGTGCGGCCGTCCTGGCGGTTGAAGGCGACGCGGACGTTGGAGTGGTCCCATTCGTCGAGGAAGAATCCGTCGAAGCCGAGGGGGCCGAGGATGGTCTGGAAGTTGGCGAGGATCTGCCTGCCTGCGGCATTGTCGAGGCGCGGCGCGACGTGGTAGAGGTATCCAGAGCGGTAGGGGACGGGTTCGTTGAAGGCGTTGGTGACGACGCTGTCGGCGAGGCGTTCGCGCCATTTGGTGCCGCCGATGATGTCGTCCCAGCCGCTGGTGCGGATGAGGTGGATGTCGGTGTAGCAGAGGAGGGGGACGCGCGGGGCGGCCTGGCGGAGGATGGCGTTCTTGCGGCGGGTGGCCTCGACGCCCTGGAGCCAGGCCTGGGCGGGTTCGGAGCCGTAGAGGGGGAGGTTTTCCTTGCCGTCGGGGAGGAACGGCCGGGTGGCGAGGTTGGCCATGCCAGTGTCGTCGAGGAAGGCCTTGAATGCCTCCGGGGTGGTGAGGCGCTTGCGGTAGTACTTGTCGTAGTCGCCGTTGGGATAGGGGTAGATGAAGCCGAAGAGCCCTGGGATCTTCTGGAAGAGTCGGTAGTCCTGGCGCAGCGCGTTGAGGAGGGTGTAGTAGTCGGCGTCGGGGACGGGGTAGATCTTCCAGGTGAAGGAGTAGGAGGAGCGCGGGGGGAGGTAGAACAGGTCGTCGGCGAGGTGGAGCGTGTCGCCCACGGTGATGGCGGAGTACTGGTTTCGGTAGCAGTCGTCTTCGAGGTAGACGCCGTAGCCCGCGGCGGGGTATCCAAGGTAGACGAGCGGCGTCATCGAGTACTGGCGCTGGGAGAGGTTGTCGGTGGAGAGGCTGAAGGCGGGGAGGCGGGTGCCCGCGAGGCGCATCTCGCGCAAGGCGCCGAGGTCGGCGGCGAAGCCGTTGTCGACGACGACGGGCAGGTCCGCGTTCCCTGTGTTTTCAAGGAGGTCGTGGACGGTGACGCCGAAGGGCGTGCGCTCGACGGTGCGGCGGATCACGAGCGCGCCGTGGCGGGCGGCGTTGCCCTGGAGCGTCACGGCGCGCCCGCGAACGAGCCAGCGCGAGGAGACGCGCAGGGCGGGGCCGACGGCGTTGCGGACTTCGATGACGCCGTCCTGGTGGTCGGCGACGGTGAAGGCGTCGTTCGGGAGGCGGTAGTCGCGCGGG
>JAEEGL016109129.1_pt1 | contig 17461 bp, 12 predicted proteins | sample 9134231 | NCBI WGS metagenome assembly JAEEGL01 (sample SAMN16246548, study PRJNA631951) | gut metagenome | biome: gut microbiome; feature: rumen; material: fiber-attached | host: Bos | place: Iran: Karaj | collected 2018-10 | reverse complement strand
TAGCCTTCTTGACTGGGTATGGGAGAGCCGCAGCGATTTATACGAGAACATGACCATTCGCGACGATGACGAGGAAGTTAATGTCATCACCAAGGCCGAGCACAAAGAAGACATAGTTAAGGTCAAAGAAAAAGTATTTGATGCCGCAGACAGGGGTTCTTTCAGAAAGTGGAGATTCCTTTATAAGATTCTTGCGGTGGTATTCGCCGTATTCTTCAGCGCGGTATTGTTAATAACCGTAGGACAGCTTCCTAAGATTGGTGACATCAACAACCCTGCCAATAACGAGGTTGAAAAGCGTTATATCGAGAAAGGTCTGGAGGAGACCGGTGCTACCAATATTGTTGCGGGTATGATACTTGATTATCGTGCTTTTGATACTTTGGGAGAGTCGCATGTGCTTTTTGTGGCGGCTATTGCGGTAACAATTCTTCTTCGCCTTGATAAGAGCGAGAGAGATCCCGAGGATACTAAGATTACCGAGACGATTGTAGAGGCTGAGGAAGAGGATAAGATATTTGAGCCGCACCACGACGCTATACTTCAGAAGGTAGCGATGCTTTTGGTGCCTATTATTATTCTGTTCGGAATATATGTAATACTAAACGGACATTTGTCGCCCGGCGGCGGATTCTCCGGCGGAGCAATTATCGGTGCGGGATTGATTCTGTATCTTAATGCTTTCGGATTTGAGAAGACCGAGCGATTCTTTAATGAAAAGGTTTATAAGACTGTAATTTTCTCGGGACTTGCTTTTTACGCACTTGCTAAGTGCTATGCGTTTTTCTGCGGTGCAAACGGTCTCGATTCACATATTTCAAAGGGTATCCCCGGACACATTTTAAGTGCGGGTCTTATCCTGCCGCTTGACATTGCGGTAGGCTGCGTAGTGGCTTGTACCATGTACGCTTTCTATGCGATGTTCAGAAAAGGAGGTCTGTAGGATGAATACGAACCTTCTTAACAACTATGCTGAAGCGGTTTCAATGATTATTTTTGCAATCGGTTTCACGAATCTGTTGCTTCACAAGAATCTTATCAAAAAGATTATAGGACTTAATATCATGGATACGGCAGTGTATCTGTTTCTTGCGCTGAAAGGCTATATCAAGGGACATGTTGCGCCTATCGTTATCGATGGTGTGGTGGAGCCCGAAGCATATATTAACCCGATTCCCAGCGGACTCGTACTTACGGGTATCGTTGTGTCGGTTTCGGTAACCGCGCTTATGCTGTCGCTTACCATCAGACTTTACAAGAGATATCACACGCTCGATCTTGATGAGATATCCTTAAGACTTAAAAAGGAGGGATTATAATGCGCGACTTTGTGCAAAACTTTCCTCTTTTTTCCATAATCCTTTGCCTGGTTTCATCATCGGCAAGTTCGCTTCTTAAAGGCAAGGCGGCCAAGTGGGTGAACACTGTGCTGATATGCGTGGTGGGAGCTATGTCGCTTACACTTACGTTCTATTGTCTTGCTCACGGAAGCTTCACCTATACGATGGGTCACGTTCCGGCGCCTTGGGGCAACGAGGTGCGTGGCGGTGTGCTTGAGGGAGCCATGGGCACTTTCTTTTGCCTTATCATGCTTCTCTCTATGACCGGCGGGCGAAAGAAACTGCTCGAAGAAGTCGAAGATACCAAGCAGAACCTGTACTACATCTTGGTTAATCTGATGCTGTGCTCGCTCATCGCGCTTGTATATACGAATGACTTGTTCACGGCTTACGTGTTCGTAGAGATTAATACAATTTCCGCTTGCGGTCTTATTATGATCAGACAGAACGGTCGTACCATCGAGGCAGCGGTAAGATATATGATTATGAGCTTGCTCGGTTCCGGTCTGTTCCTTGTGGGAATATGTCTGCTCTACGATATTACGGGCCACCTTCTTATGAGTAATATCAAAGAAAGTGTGCAGGCACTTGTGGAGTCGGGAGAGTACGGTGAGCCGCTCCTTATTGCGATTGCGTTTATGATGATGGGCCTTGCGATTAAGAGTGCGCTGTTCCCGTTTCATGCGTGGCTGCCGGATGCTTACGGATACTCCACGATTTCGAGTGCGGCGATTTTGTCGAGCTTGGTATCGAAGGGATATATCTTCTTACTTATTAAGATTATCTACAGAGTAATCGGATTTGAAGTGGTACGCGAGTCGTTGCTCCTTAACGTAACGTTTGTTTTTGCAGGACTCGGAATTATATTCGGAAGTATCAGCGCGATGAGAGAAGACGATATCAGAAGAATGGTTTCTTTCTCTTCGGTTGCGCAGATTGGATACATTTATCTCGGAATCAGCCTCGGTACTCAGGCCGGAATGGTGGCGGCTGTGTTCCAGATTCTTTCGCATGCGGCTACAAAGTCTATGCTGTTTATCTCGGCAATCGGTCTTACGGACGCATCCAATACCAGCAGAAAGTTTAAGGACCTGACGGGTTCGGCTTACAGAAATAAGATTGCGGGTATGGGATTTGCGGCAGGAGCGCTTTCCATGGTAGGTATTCCGCTGTTCTCCGGATTTATCAGTAAGCTTTTGTTTATGCAGGCGGCGGTTGCCAATTACGGTAAGATGCTGCCGACTATGATAGTGCTTGCAATCAGTACTATTCTTAATGCGATTTACTTCATGAAGACGGTTGTAAGAATCTACTCGCCCGAGAGAGATTTGTATAAGGGTCGCGAGGGATTCAAGGTTATACATACCCGTGAGCAGATTGAGTATACTTGCACGGTTATTCTTTTTATAGCACTTAATGTGGCGCTCGGCCTTTGTTCGGGACCTATACTTGAGTTAATCGGTAAGGGTCTTGAGATGTTTGCGTAGGAAGGAAGCAGGCAGTTTTGGATACGATGTTTACACTTTATCAATTTAATGACAGACTGGCTCTTTCTTATAAGATAGACAGAATCAGTATTATCTTTCTCACGGCGGCGGTGATTCTTTTTGCGTGCGCCGGAGTGTATTCCTGCTACTATATGAAGGGCAAGGAACATATGAAGAGATATTGGACATTCTTTGTGGGAGTGCTGTGTATTATCTCGCTTATGGCATGCTCCGCGAATTTCTTTACTTTCTATGTGAATTATGAGCTTATGACGCTGCTGTCGTCGCCCCTTGTAATGCATGAGCAGACCAAGGAAGCGAGACTTGCGGGATTTAAGTATCTTATATACTCGTTCTTTGGCGCATATTTCGTGCTGTTCGGATTTTACGTACTTAATAAGTATTGCGTGGACCTGACTTTCACCGAGGGCGGAAGACTTGACATGACACTTGTGTCGGGTCATGAGGGGATAGTGCTTCTTGCGGTATTCTTCATGGTAATCGGCTTCGGAGTTAAGGCAGGTATGTGGCCGCTTCATTCGTGGCTGACGACGGCTCACCCTATCGCGGTGTCGCCTGCGAGCGCGGTGCTGTCCGGTGTGATTGTTAAGGCTGGCGTAATCGGTGTTATCCGTGTAATTTTCTATCTTGTGGGAGCGGATTTCGTGAAGGGCACATGGGTGCAGTATACGTGGCTTATTCTTATCTTGCTTACGATTTTGATGGGCTCAACGCTTGCTTATTTTGAAAAAGAATTAAAGAAGAGACTGGCTTATTCGACTATCAGCCAGGTTGCATATATTTTATTCGGTCTTGCAATGTTTAATACGACGGCTTACGAAGGTGCGCTTATGCAGTTTCTGGCACATGCTTTTGCCAAGTGCGCGTTGTTCATGATTGCCGGCGTATTTATCATGCTTACGGGTTCTAAGAACGTAGAAAGCTTAAGAGGAATCGGCAAGAAGTATCCGGTGCTTTTATGGATGTTTACGATTTGCTCGCTTTCGATGGTGGGAATTCCGCCTACAGGTGGATTCCTTGCAAAGTGGTATTTGATAGTAGGTTCGCTTGATACCGGGCGACCTAACTTTGACTGGGCGGGACCTGTGTTCCTGCTTATATCCGCTTTACTTACCGCAGGATATCTCTTTACGATTGTAATGCGCGGATTCTTCCCCGGTGAGGACTACGTGGATGACGGACGTGAGAAGGTTAAGCTGCCTTTGACGGTTTACATACCGATTGGCGTGTTAATGCTTCTGTGCGTTCTTGTGGGAATTATTCCCAATCTGTTTATGGGAGGTGGCATGTGATGAGTGCATATTGGATTTACTTTGCCATATTCTTCCCGATATTTGCAGGCGTATTGCTTATTCTTGCGCCTGTTAAGAAGCGTAATACTATGCTGGTAATTGCAGAAGCTATTACGATTATTACCGCGATTGTTGCGTGGATGCTTATCATCAATCCTCCCGCGACAGGAGTGGTGCTGTTCAAATTCGTAGATAAATACACTATTTCTTTTAAGATAGACGGAATGTCGAGAGTTTTCGGCGCGCTTATTTCTTCATTGTGGCCCCTCGCGACATTATATGCGACTGAGTACATGGAGCACGAAGCGAGCGACAAGACGCTCAAAGAAAAGACTTTCTTCGGAATGTACGTCATCACTTTCGGCGTGACCATGGCGATTGCTTTTGCCGACAACTTGCTCGCAATGTACTGCTTCTATGAAATGCTTACACTTGTGACGATACCGCTGATTCTGTTCACGTTAAGCGATGCGGCGATTGCAGCTACGAGAAAGTACATCGTGTATTCGCTCGGCGGTGCGGCGTTTGCGTTTATTTCACTGATATTCCTTATGGCATACGGTGATACGATTCAGTTCACTCTCGGCGGCGTTATTCACGGAGAAATTCCGGACGGGCGTGAGAATGTGTTAAGACTTGTGTATGTGTTTGCGTTCTTTGGCTTCGGTGTTAAGGCAGCTTTGTGGCCGGTTAACTCGTGGCTTCCGCAGGCGGGCGTTGCACCTACTCCTGTTACCGCGCTCCTTCATGCGGTTGCGGTGGTTAAGTCGGGTGCTTTTGCCATCATAAGACTTATATATTACTGCTTCGGAACAGAATTTTTGCGTGGCACCTGGGCGCAGTATCTTACCATGGGCGTAGCGATTTTCACAGTTGTCTACGGCTGTTCCATGGCGGTCAAAGAAAGACATATCAAGAGACGACTCGCTTACTCGACGATTTCAAATCTTTCCTACATTCTGCTTGGAGCGACTATGATGACACCTCTCGGGATGACCGGTGCGCTTACACATATGGTATTTCACGGAGTTATGAAGATTGGTTCTTTCTTCTGCGCGGGCGCGGTAATTGCCAAAGCGCACAAGAACTATGTATATGAGCTCGAAGGCATGGCTAAGAGAATGCCTAAGGTATTTGTAATATTTACCGTCTGCGCGTTGTCACTTATGGGTGTTCCCGGACTCTGCGGATTCTTCAGCAAATGGCAGCTTGCCAAGGCCGGAGTTGAGTCGGGTATGACTATGGGCTACATAGGAGTGGGAGCGATATTGATTTCGGCGCTGCTGACCGCAATTTATATGATGCAGATGGTAATGAGAGCATACTTCCCTGTGGAAGAGACGGAAGGCGAGAAGTGCGATCCTTCATGGCGCATGCTCGTTCCGCTTACATTGTTTGCTTTGGCTTGTATATTGCTCGGTGTATTTAACGCGCCGGTTGTGGCGTTCCTTGAAAAGGTTGCCGGAGGATTGATTTAATGGCGATTAGTGAGTTTTTTGGCGAGGGATTGTTGTTCACCCTCGGCGGATTGAAAACTTTATATATTATCGTGAGCCTATTTGCATGGACCATAAGCCTGCTTTTTGCGCCCCGATATTTAAGTCACGATAAGCACAAGGGCAGATTCTACGTTTTCAGCCTGATTACGCTTGCGGCGACTGTCGGAGTCTTTGCGGCAGGAGATTTGTTCACGCTGTTTACGTTCTTTGAAATCATGTCCCTTGCTTCCTATGTCTGGGTGGCTCAGGAGGAAAAGAACAAGGCGCTTAAGGCTGCGGACACCTACATGGCCGTAGCGGTTATCGGCGGACTTGTGCTTCTCATGGGTATTCTTTTGCTGTATACAAATGTGGGCACGCTTAAGTTGTCTGAACTTAAAGCGGCTTGCGAGACCGGCGGCAGATTCGGTCGCGGAAGAATATATGCGGCCGCGTTTTGCATGTTCTTCGGATTTGCGGCCAAGGCCGGTGCTTTCCCGATTCATATCTGGCTTCCGAAGGCTCACCCGGTGGCTCCAGCACCTGCATCGGCACTTTTGTCAGGCGTACTTACCAAGGCAGGTATTTTCGGTATTTTGATAGTATGTTACACGGTTCTTCCTGAGGATGCGCTCTGGGGAAGTTTCGTGATGGGTATCGGTATCATTACGATGGTGCTCGGTGCCATGCTTGCGCTTTTCAGTACGGATATTAAGAGAACACTTGCGTGCTCGTCCGTGTCACAGATAGGATTTATTATTGTCGGTTGCGCCTGCGGAACTCTGTTAGGTGCCGAGGCGGCGCTTGTACGTTACGGAATCGTACTTCATATGGTTAACCATACAGTCGTTAAGTTGTGCGTGTTCCTTGTTGCCGGCGTAGTATATCAGAATTTGCACTCTCTTGATTTGAACGTTATTAGGGGATTTGGTAAAAAGAAGCCGTTCCTCGGATTTTCTTTTGCACTCGGAGGCATGTCGCTTGCGGGTATTCCGGGATTCTTGGGATATCTATCCAAGACTGCGCTTCACGAAGGACTGCTCGAAGCGGGCGAAGTGCTTGGCAATGAAGTGATTGTCAAAGGCGTTGAGGCAATGTTCCTCTTCTCCGGCGGCTGTACGCTGGCATACATGCTCAAGCTTTTCACATGCGTATTTGTGGAAAAGAACGTTGATGCGGGCAAACAGGAAAAGTATGACGGAATCACCGATTATATGGGCGTTGTACAGAAGGCGGCAGTAGCTATTCCTGCGCTTTTGGTGCTCGGACTCGGAATTACTATTGCAATTCGTGACGAGTACTCGTTCTTTAACTTGGAAATCATGTCGGGAAGCTTTATTTCGATAGCTATCGGACTGTTTATGTACTTCGTATTCGTACGCAAGTTCCTTATGAGCAAGTCGGCTTACCTGAATCTGTGGCCGAAGTGGCTCGATATGGAAGAGAGGGTTTATAAGCCTTTACTTGTTACGCTTCTTCCTACCGCTCTTGGTTTTTTGATGCGCTTTCTTGATGAGCTTGCGGACAGAGTTGTTCTTGCGCTTCGTAAGACGGTTTACAGAGATGCCAACTGGGCGCCCGAGCGGATCGAGGGTACCTGGTATACCCACCTTATTGGTCACGCAGCGGATCTTTTGAAATCATTTAAAACCGGCGAAGTGTCCTACGATATCGAGCATAAGCTTGCACTTAAGCACATGGAGAATGAAGAGAATAAGTCCCTTGCGCAACGTTCTCTTTCATATGGATTGATTCTTGCTTGCGGTGGAATGTTTTTAATGTTAGGATTTATACTGTATTTGGTTTTCATCAAATAACAAATAAGGGGTATTAGATTGGGGCGCTTAGGGGATGGCGCTTTTGGAGGAGTTATGATCAAACGGGTCTTGTTATGGGCAAAGACTACGGATATATGGATTGTTTTGGCACAGATTTACACAGTATTTCTGTGCCTTTTTATGATAAAAAACGGACTGTACGGACTGGCTGAAAGCGACAAGTATGTGGGCTTGGCGGCGTTCGTGCTGCTGATGATTCTTTCTTTTAGATACAGTCTTTATAAACGATTTGTCTGGTGGGTTTTCGCGGTGTTCTTCGTTATGACCTACATAAGCGGGTTTGTCGAAGGACTCGGTATCATGAGAACTTTCGGATCGTCCGTTCACAGAAACTGGTACATTTACCTTCTTGCAATGGTGGTCGCGCGCACCTTAAAGGAGCAAAAGAAAATGAGATGGCTCATTATACTCTTTTCGGTTCAGACCACAGCACTTGCAATTGTTTTCGTAATATCCGTTATAGGCGCCACCAAAAAGCTTTTTAATCCCGACTATCAGGTATTTCACAGATTCGGCTCCTTTGTCAGCGGAAGATTGTCTACATTTTCTTCTTCCAACACTGCCGGGCCCGCCGCAGCGATATTGATTCTGTTGTCGGTGATCTTGATATACCTTTTGAAGGACTTCAGATTCAGGATTTTAACAAACGTTTTTTGGGGAATATACATTGTAATAGGCTGGATAGCACTGGGACTGAGTCGCTCGCGAGGCGCCATTATTGCTACGTCAATCGGTTTGGGCGTTTTCTTTTTCACAATTATCTATGACAGGATACAGACCAATAAAATAAAAGCTTTCTTCGCAGCATCGGCCGTATGCGCGGGTGTCGCGTTGGTAAGCCTGGGAATATGTCTTGTTCCAAAGCCTGTGTTTGATGTGTGCGTTACTAATTACGCCGAGAAAATGCGCCCAGACCTGGCAGATTTGGTCAAAGAAAAAATGGAAGTGGCGGACGTCACGTACGGGCTGACCACACTTACCGACAGAACCCAGATCTGGACAGCTACGATTAACATGCTTGATGAGAAGCCGAGGCGCTGGGTTATAGGCATTACTCCTCAGAAGATTCCGGAGACTTACGTTCTCGACATATATGAGGGCAGACCCGAGATAACCATTATGTCGGTGCATAACGGATACCTGGAGCAATTGTTCATATACGGAATTCCGGGCGCGGCTATTACGGCACTGCTGCTATGTATATGGATGGTACGCATCGTCATATGCGTTCTGTGGCAGAAGACCACGACGCAGGACAAGATTCTGGCGTCCCTGCCCGCGCTTGCAGTGGTAAACGCTATGGTAGAAGCATTTCTGTTTCCGTTTTATGTTATTTATCCGATTTCGTTTTATTTCTTTGTGGGCGAAGGGTGTCTTGAAGGAACTATGGGGAAAAAAGAAAAGAGCATTAAAGTAAGAATAATAATTGCGCTTTGCGTCATTTTGGGTATATCGGCGGTAGGTTATATCACATATCGCGCCTATACCGAAAGCGACAAAAAATACAGGTATATGGCCGATTACGAAGCTGAGCCTCAGGACCCGAATGATTTCGTACGCCTGAACACTAATATCAAGAGCGAAATGATGTCGGCGGATTACTGGATTAATCTGAGGAATACCGGTGAGGCCAAAGCAAGAGGGGAAAGGCTTTCTTTGGCCGAAATCGACAGACTCAATTATCTGAATCGCAGAATGATTACCACTGCCACCACATCGTTCTCGCTTTATGATGTGGGCGACTTGTTCTACTACAAGGTTGCAAAAACCTTCGTAAAAGATACAATGAAAACTGTCAATGCACCCGAGAAATTCCTCTTAAACGGCGTTCCCACGGACAAAGAATACTGGGAGTCTCTCGAGGAAAAAGCAAACATAGAAGCAATTGACTCAAGAATATCTGTCAAATTCGGTGTTTCCGTATGTAACAGCGTATTAAGAAGATACCCGACAGATGATAAAATATATTCTGTAGACTCCAACTTATATTATGACGAGATTGCACAGTCCGACCTGATTCCTTTTATGCCGGTGGCAGTGCTGCATGAGTCTGCGGACGGTGAGTGGTACTATGTACTTACTTACGGATACGGCGGATGGATTCGCAAGGAATGCATTGCTTTATATGAGACTAAAGATGAGTGGCTTTCTTTTGCAGAGGCGAAAGACTTTATAATAGTTACGGGCAAAGAACTCAGATTGCCCACAGACCCTTACGAGCAGGAACTTTCGGGCATGCTCGTGCCGATGGGAACCAAACTTCCTGTAGTGGCGCTTAAGGATGCACCCGAGGATATTCATAATCGAATCGGCTTCGGTAACTATATTGCCAAGCTTCCAAAGAGAAAGCAGGACGGAACGGTCGAAGACGTTTATGTGCTGATTCCTGCATCCGAAGATGTTAACCTCGGATACTTGCCGTTCACAGAGGAAAACGTAGCCAAGCTTGCGTTTAAGCACCTCGGCGCGGGATATGGCTGGGCCGGCGATAATAACGGTCAGGACTGCTCGGGATATGTAAGAGAAATCTACGGATGCTTCGGTTACAACATGCCGAGATCCGCGAAGGCTCAGGCAGATATGGAATGTACCGCTTCATATGATGTCGTAAAAAAGAGCGCTGATGATATAATGGAGATACTTAAGGATGCGCCTATAGGAACGCTTCTGTATTTCCCGGGACACATAATGCTGTACCTCGGAAACGAAAACGGAGTGGCTTATTGCATCAGCTCTGTAGGCAACTTTGCCAGAATACAGGACAACGTGGCGGTTCAGAGAGAGGTAAATACAGTTGTCATCACAGATATGAACGACACCGTAAGAGCAGACGGAATCCCGTGGATTTCAAGCCTTACCAAGATAGTAATTCCGTAGAAATGAAAAAGGATTATTCCAATCAAAATTGAAATAATCCTTAATAGATAAGCGGAGTCGGAGGGATTCGAACCCTCGTGCCCCGGAGGGCAAACGCATTTCGAGTGCGCCCCGTTATGACCGCTTCGATACGACTCCGTGCGTAACAACTATGTCATTATAGAATAGAGAATCGGGAAATGTCAACCGATATTCAGAGCTTGTTCTTTATACTATATAATCTTTGGAGGTAACTCATGAGGAGGAGTCCGAATTACATTCTTAAAGAAATGCAAGGACACTATTATCTTATCCCCTTTGGGCAGGCAAGCGCCGATTTTTCAAAGGATGTTGAGGTCAATGAAGTAGGTGCATTTATATGGAATCTGCTTGAGAATGACATGGAAGCGTCAGAAGTTGTGGATGCCTGTATGAAGGAGTATGAGTGTCCGCCCGAGCAGTACGACAACGTGAAGGCTGTTGTGGAGACTTTTTTTGACCAAATGTTTGAGGGCGGACTGCTTGTTTGGACCATAAAGCGTAAGCCGCTTCACGGCGATATCATGCGTAAGTATGCCATCGCAGGCTTTAATGTGCATGTTACCGGAAGCCCGGATATAGATTTGTCGCCCTTGGATGATTATATTGCCAAAAGAATAAGGCCGGCGGATACACTGACGGTTAATATGGTGCGACTCACCAGAGAAGAAATTGCTGAGAAAAGTGCAATTACCCCCGGTGAGACATTTATAACACAAAACGAAGCTGCGAATATTTACAGAGGTCCTTACGGATACAGGCTCGAGATTAAAGATTGCCAAAATGTTGCGAGAATATTGATTAATGAAAAAGGCGACTATGCTGTTATCGAGTATACGGAAGGCGATATTGCGGAAATGAGTCAGGAACTGTTTCTGGCAATCCGTGTGCCTTTTACATATTTCGCGGCCAAACACGGGTTGATAGCCATTCATTCGGCTTCCATTGTATACAGAGGTAAGGGCTGGCTTTTCTCAGGAAGGGCCATGATCGGAAAGTCTACGCATACGAATCTTTGGAAAAAGTACGCGGGTGTAAAAATTTTTAACGGAGATATGAACCTTTTGGGTGTCGAGAACAGTCTTATACATATGTACGGTATTCCGTGGTGCGGAGAATCAGGCATTTCGGAGCCCGGCAAATACTCTGTTGCCGGAATAACGTTCCTAAAGCAAGCGCCCGATAATCGGGTTACGGAATTGATAGGCAACGAGAGGGTATTAAAGATACTGAGGAGACTGTTCTCTCCCCTATGGAATGAAGAACTTCTTGGAAACTATGTTTTTTTTGCTCAAAACATTGCGGAAACTGTTTGCCTGTGCGAACTTGAATGCACCGCTGATAAAAGGGCTTTTGAAGTAATGAAATCTTTTATCGACGAACAGGTTTTGTGATTTTGGGAAAATGTTACGTTTTCGTTAGAATTGTCTGAAAGCGTTGACACTTGATTCTCATGTGATATAGTTTATACAAGATTATAGGGGAAATGGTAGCGAAGGAGAATTGTAATGGCAAAAGAATTTATCAGTCCAGCAATAGTGTCGTTAAGCCTTGAAGATACTGAAGGCTTCTTTTGCGTTCGTGGAAGCGGTCAAATTGATGAACCCAAGGGAGACTGGGATATCACTTGCAGATACGACGGACATAACACAGGTCACCACTCGGTAGTACATGTTCAGGCCAATCATCACGGCGATTATAGCGGTGAGTGCCTTACGATGACATTCAGACTTAATAACGGATTTAAGATGAAGGAAGTTAAGAACGCAAGCGGTACATGGGTAAGAAAGCTCTCCGAGAGCAGATTTACCATTACCAGAAACGGTCACTTCAATCCCACTGAGAGCGTTGGCTTCTGCTTTGAAATCGTAGTTGAAAACAGCCCTTATTACGGATCCATCGGTAAGACCGGTGAATACAGACCTTGCGATATTGAATGTGTAAGTTACACTTCGGCGTAATTAAATTCTATTTTTATATGACTATATTTCGGACGCACCACTGGTTCAGTGGTGCGTCTTTTGAGGCTAATAATGCTTAAAAAAGTTAATCATTATGCCAAAAGAATAAAAGAAGGCCGACTGAAAGAAGTTATCGCGCAGTTAAAGTGGATTTACAGATATGCGCGGTCTCATAAGTTCGCGATAGGAATCTATACGCTACTAGGTTTATCGGGAACAGTTGTATCTCTTTTGGGAAGCTTGGTTTCAAGAGACCTGGTAGATATTATTACCGGTCACAATACGGGTGCGCTCTTGACAACATTTTGCCTTATGATAGGCACGACCTTGGGAGGAACATTTATCGGACAGGCGTCCAGTTACATTTCTACCAAAGTAGGCATGACGGTTGACAATGAGATTAAGGCAAGCCTGTTTGACGATATAATGAATGTCGAGTGGGAATCGTTGTCCAAGTACCGTTCGGGCGAACTTGTCGCCAGATGGAACGGTGATGCATCCAGAATTTCTTCCGGTATCCTTAACATGATACCGAACCTTGTTATTTATATTTTCAGATTCTTCAGTTCTTTGATTTTGGTAATAAGATACGATGCTTCTTTTGCAATATTTGCGCTTGCAGGCATTCCCATCAGCCTCTTTATTTCCAGAAGCAGTATGCGACGTATGCAGAAGAATAACATGGGTACGTTAAAGGTTTCTACGGAGCTTTCGGCGTTTAATCAGGAAACATTTGCGAATGTTCAGACGGTTAAGGCATTTGATATGCTTTCTTTGTACTCCAAGAGACTACGCGTCTTACAGAAGGAATATCTGAACGTTCAGTTAAAATATCAGAAGGCAGAGATACTTAACGCTATTATTATGACTTTTGTATCGATGCTTGTTTCCTATTCCGCGCAGGGATGGGGAATTTACAAGGTGTGGAGCGGAGCCATTACATATGGTACCATGACAATGTTTATTACGTTGTCGACGACGCTTTCTTCCACGGTTAACAGTCTTCTCGGACTGTTCCCTACTGCCATAGGTATAGCTAACTCGTCAAAACGACTTATGGATCTTACAAGTCTTCCCAAGGAAGATTACGGTAATCGTGATGAGGTTAAGGCTTTCTTTGAGAAACATAAGGATGAGGGCGTGGGTTTGTCTATAAGAGACGTGACCTATGCGTATCCCAAAAGCGATATAGTATTTGAGAAAGTCTTCGCTGAAGCACATCCCCATGAAGTTGTCGCATTTGTAGGCCCTTCCGGCGAAGGAAAGACTACGATGTTAAGGTTTCTTTTGTCAATTATCCGTGCTCAGAACGGTGAAGGATTTATATGTGCCGGTGACGGAACGCCCGAAAACGGCGGAGAATGTATGAAGTTGTCAGCTTCAGCAAGACAGTTATTCGCATATGTTCCGCAGGGCAACACCATGTTTTCGGGTACGATTGCCAGCAACATGCGTAACGTTAAGGAAGATGCAACCGATGAAGAGATAATCGAAGCGTTGAAGCTTGCCTGCGCCTGGAGATTTGTCGAGAAACTTCCCAACGGAATCAACAGCGAGATTATGGAGCGAGGCGGCGGATTCTCGGAAGGTCAGTCGCAGAGATTGTCCATTGCGAGAGCTTTACTTAGGAAATCACCCATTCTTTTGCTGGATGAAGCAACATCTGCACTGGATATAGCAACAGAAAGGGAAGTATTAAAGAATATTATGTGCGATAATTACCCTAGGACATGTATAGTCACTACGCACAGACCTTCAGTTTTGAATGTTTGTTCAAGGGTTTATTCCATAAGCGACAAGAAATGCACCGTCATGGACAAGGACGCAATCGAGAAGATGATTACGGATTTTTAGGTAACCTTGTGCAGAAAGACGTAATTGTATAGATAAAATATTGAGTTAATACGATAGAATATCGATATAAGAAATTTATACTTGTGAAAAGGGAAAGTGAGGATGGTATGAGGAAGTCAATTAAGAAATTTTGCATGTTTCTTATTGCGGCAATTTTTATGGGCCGCGTGCTGATTAATGACATCGCATACACCAGAGCAGACAGCCTTTCGGAAGGATCGCAGCCCGCAGTGGAGACTACTGTTGATGATGCAACGGGCGAGACTCCCGCGACTGAAGACGTAGTTGTGAATCCGGATGAGCTGATTAATGTTGACGAGGAGGAGGTTCCGGAAGCACCCGCACCGGTTACGGATCCTGAAGATAATGAAGATGTATCTTCCAACAACGAAGAAGATGTTACACCCGTAGCAGATGTATCTGACAATGAACCTGCAGGCGATGATGTGTCAGGTAGTGAGCCTGCAATTCAGGGTGATGTATCCGACAATGATGAGCCTGTTGTTACACCCGGTGAAAATGATGTAACGGGCAATGAGCCTTCAGAGGATGTAACGGGCAATGAACCTTCGGAAGATGTTACCGGTAATGAACCGGCAGAAGAGGTTATTGTACCCGACACTACACCTCATACAGCTCAGTTCTATATCGTTGTACAGGCAGAGCTTGCAAGTATCACTCCGGAAGTAACGGGTAAAGAACCCACCAATAACCCTGCGGCCAAGTATAAGGATGCCAAGATCTCCAAGGGTGGCAAGACCTTTGAGCAGGTTATCAAGGAAGCTGCCGGAGACATCAAGAAAATTGATGCTGCCGTAGGTACCGCCAGAGCCAAGTTTGTGTTCCCTGCCGAGTACGCAGGCAACATCTCTGTAACGGAGTTCCTCGGTTCCAATAAGGTATATGAAGAGGGCGCATCTGCCGAATCCATTATTGAAGATGTATTTGGCGTTAAACTTAACAACATCGGAACATATTACAGCGAGCTAAACGGAAGCGCTAAGACCGGAAACATTATTTATGCGTACGGCAAGATGCTTGACTGGTATGTTCTTAAAGATATGAACCAGCAGTATTGGCATGTAGACGGATTCTACAATACTGCCAAGGTATATGTTGCAGAAAAATATAAATCTTTCGGTGAAGCCGAAGAATACGAGTATAACGGCGCATCCAAAGCGTCCGAGGTTGAAGCGGCCATAAAGAACGCGGCTGAAGGAGTTGCAAGCGCACTTCCCGGAGAGCTTGTAATACAGAACATTTTGTATTACGATTCCGAGAACAATCCTTCGGAAGTAATTGAAGTGGGTACATACAAGGCAGTTGCTACTGTTAAGTATGTATATAAGGTTGAGGGAGTTGATTTTTATCATGACTTCTATTGCGAGAGCGATGCTTTCCCTGTAGAGTTCCCGATAACAGTTAAGGCGGCAGCAGAGCCTACACCTACACCGACTCCTACGCCTACCCCTACCCCCACCCCTACACCAACACCTACACCGACGCCCACTCCTACACCCACGCCGACCCCTACGCCGACGCCAACTCCTACACCTACTCCGACCCCTACGCCGGAGCCTACACCTACTCCTACTCCCGCTCCGGTACCCACACCTACACCGGTACCTGCACCTGCACCTGCTCCCGAGCCTGAAGAGGTAGTTGAAGAGGAGCCTGTACCTACCGTTGAGGTTATTGAGGCTGTTGAGCCTGTTGAAGGCGAGAGCGAGGATTCAGAGCAGAAGGGACTTGTAATCGGTGACGGAGATGTTCCGCTCTTTGAAGGAATGGATATCACAGAGGACGAAGCTCCTTTGGCAGCTTTTGAAGGCGAATGCTGGATTCACTGGTTGATTCTTCTTTTGACTGTAGTATATGTGGCATATGTAGTAATTCAGGCCATCAGAAATCGTAAGACTATTGAGTCGCTTACAGAAGAGGAGGAATAAGTATGGAGAAGGCTAAGAGACAGAACTTAATAAACTGCATAGTAACACTGGTCTTTTTCATTGCTTTGGCTGTTTGTTACTTCTTTTGGAAGTGCAAGTTAGACCTTCCTGTGACAATCGTTGCGGTAGCGATAGGAATCGCCGGATTGGTACTGTTATTCGTGCAGAATAAGAAGATTAAAGATTTATCTTCAGACACAGAAGAATAGTTAAAAAATACTTAAGGGGGCTTCTGCTATGAAGCCTCCGATTTTTGTGTTATAATATTTGAATGTTAATGTAGAGAATTCTATTAAGAGAGTGTAACGGGAAATGGAAATCAAGGAAATATTCGGACCATTTTTGCTTAAGGTACCGTCGTATGCTTATTCGCACATTTATGATGTTGTGGTATATGAGATAGGCATATTGGCGGCTGTTTTGGTGTGCTTTTTTAAAGATCCAATTAAAAAAGCCAACAGGAAGGCTGTATTCCGTAGGACTGAAGTGGATATAAAGGCCAAAAGAGATGTGGCGGAAGAATCGTCTTTTTTGGTGCGCGCAGCTATTATGAACTATCGCAGACGTAATATGGTGCTCGTTGTTATTGCTGCATTATTAAGCGAAGTGCTGTTTCAAATTTTTGCGCACTACTCTCCCAGAATAGAGCCGCTAACCGGTTGGACCTTTATAGCTTTGTTGGTTCCGGTTTCCGTATACTACTTTGTGGAAGTAATGAGCAACTGGATTGGGCGCATTGTTGGCGTGCTTTTAATAATAGCTGTCTTCTACGCGAACAGATTATACTGCATGATTAATGAGAATCACCATAAGACATGTTACGCAATAAAAGCTTTGGTGATTATATATGGAGTAATAGGAATAATAGTTCAGTTCTTTTTTGTTAAAAAATATAATAAACCCGTTAAAGATGAGAAATCGTTGGAAGACGAATAGAGAAGTTGATTATTACCCGTAAAGGGAATAGTAAATCGGAGGAATTTGAGGATGAAAATTGCAGTTGCAGGTACAGGTTATGTGGGATTATCCATATCGGTACTTCTTTCACAGCATAATGATGTTACTGCTGTAGACATTATTGAGGATAAGGTTAAGCTTATCAACAGCGGTAAGTCACCTATTCAGGACAAGGAGATTTCGGAGTATCTTGCCGAGAAGAAACTTAATCTTAAGGCTACCACCGATGCTTCGGCAGCATACAAGGACGCTGACTTCGTAGTTATTTCCACACCTACCAACTACGATCCCAAGCTTAACTACTTTAACACGGAATCAGTAGAAGACGTTATCGAGAAAGTTCTTGCGGTTAACGACAAGGCTACCATGGTAATCAAGAGTACCGTTCC
>JAEEGL015725255.1_pt1 | contig 17461 bp, 14 predicted proteins | sample 9134231 | NCBI WGS metagenome assembly JAEEGL01 (sample SAMN16246548, study PRJNA631951) | gut metagenome | biome: gut microbiome; feature: rumen; material: fiber-attached | host: Bos | place: Iran: Karaj | collected 2018-10 | reverse complement strand
CGGGAGATTACCGCTTCTGCCGCTGTTCAAGCGGGGATGAGACGATGCTGATCTTCCTCAACTGCGAGCGCGAGATCTCCACTTTCCGCTCGTTCCTTCTTGCCAGCGCTGGCATCTCCCTTGCGGGCATCCTGGCTGTGCTGGTGCTGGTGGTGATCTTCTCCGGACGGGTGGTGCAGCCCATCGCCGAGAGCTATGAGAAGCAGAAGCAGTTCATCACCGACGCAGGACACGAACTGAAAACGCCCATCACGATCATCAACGCAGACGTGGATGTGCTGGAGGACGGCGCCCGGGAAGAAGACCGTGAATGGCTGACGGATATCCGGAAGCAGACGCGGCGGCTCACCTCCCTGACCTCCGACCTGATTTATCTGTCGCGGATGGAGGAGGAAGGCGTGCAGCTGCAGATGTCCGACTTTGACCTCTCCGAACTTGTGGAGGAGACCGCGCAGTCTTTTCAGGGACCTGCAAAGGCGCAGGAAAAGGTTTTCTCCATTTCCGTGCAGCCGGGAATCACCGTGAACGGAGACGAGAAAGCGATCGCCAAGCTGGTATCGACCCTGCTGGATAACGCCATGAAGTATTCCCCCGCGGGAGGAAGTGTGAACGCTGCGCTGGAAAGAAACGGGAAGAACGCGCAGCTGACCGTAAGCAACACGGCGGAGAATATGGAAAAAGGAAATCAGGACCGGCTGTTCGAGCGCTTCTACCGGGCCGATTCCTCGCGCAGTTCCGATACCGGCGGATTCGGACTGGGGCTGGCCGTGGCCAAGGCCGTGACCGAGGCGCACAGGGGCAGCATCCACGCGGAGTCCCCGGACGGGAAGAGCCTGAGCGTGAAGGCGGAGCTCCCGATGAAATAAAAATACAGCAAAACAGGAACAGGTCCCCGGAGCACCGAAGTGCTTCCGGGGACCTGCCCTTTATGAAGAAGAGAGAGAGAGAGAAATCCCTGTTTATCCGGGTATCAGGCGTATCAGGCGTGTGCTCCTCCGCCGAAGCCGCCGTTCTGACCCCCCTGGCCGCCGGGACCGCCGCCGAAACCGCCCCGGTCTCCCTGACCTCCGGGACCGCCGCCGAAACCGCCCATTCCGCCGAACTGGTTCTGCAGAGTGGTGACCTGCTGCCCGTTAACGATCACGGTGCCGCCGGTCAGGCTCGCAGTCCCGTCGTAATCGAAAGCGGAGCTGCCGGTGATGGAGATGGTACCCCCGGAAATCGTGATGTTCCCGTTGGCATCGATCCCGTCTGTGTCGCCCGCACCCATCGAAATGCTAACGGTGCCGCCGCTGATCTCGACCGAAGGCGTATATACCGAGGATTTATGCGCCGCATTGATCCCGTCGTCTGAAGCCTGGACCGTAATATCCCCGGCGGAGATCCGGATGACCGTTCCTTCGATCCCTTCAGCCGCAGTGATGCTGAACGTCCCGCCCGCAATGGTGACAACTTCGTCCGCATGGATCCCGTCGTCTCCGCTGCGCAGATCGAAAGTGCCGGAGAAGACAGTGACAGAGCCATTGGTATGAACAGAGTCATCCAGCGAATCGACCGTGAGACTGCCTCCGCTGATCTCAATGGAAGTCCCGGACTTCACGCCTTTGGAGGATTCATTCGAAACCGTACCGAAAGAAGACCAGGGACCGAAGGTTCTGCCTGCAGTGCCGGCCGTGCCGGCTCCGCCGCCGGAAGTTACCGAGATTTCAGAGTTTTCGGCAAGAAAGCTGTTTTCTGCCTGTATGCCGTCCTTTCCTGCTGTGACGGTAAGGGTGGAATCGATCACGGAAATAAATCCGCGGTCGGTTTCGGAAGCGTTATCCGAACGGATCCCGTCGGTCCCTGCCGTGACCGAGACCGAAGCGCCGGAGAGCTTGACACAGTCCTTGCCGTTCAGCCCTGCGTTCACCGCGGTGACGGTCAGATCCGCAGAAGTAACGACAAGGTCGTCCTTCGAGACCACTCCGTGTTTGTAATTCCCGTTGACCGTGAGGCTGCCGGAACCGTTGAGGGTGAGATCGTCCCGGCTGAAAACAGCCGCATCGAGCGTGGTGTCCCCATCGGTGAGCGTATAGTCCGCGCCGTCGGAAAGGAAGTTTTCCGTTCCTTCCGCCGCAGTGATGAAAACCTTATCCGCATTCTGCACATAGATTGCCGGGCCTTCGGAATTGGTCATCGTGACCCCGTCCAGCACGATCTGGACTTTATCCTCGTCTCCGGCCGCGACCACGAGCATCTGATCCGTATAGGTGCCGGAAAGAATATAGGTCCCCGCCTCTGTGATGGTAAGCTCTTCGCCCGGGGAAAGCATGACCGCTTCGGATCCGTCGTATTCACCGGAGGCATCCCGCTTCGACACCTCAGTATCCAGATCGCTCGTCAGTTCAGAGTCAACGGCGCCGAGGACGGGGGAAGCAAGCGGGCTTTCCGCGGAAACATTGTCTGCCGCAGGACTCCGCGTGAAAGCGCAGCCGGTGAGCATGGCAAGGACGGATACTCCGGCCAGCATTATTTTCAGACTATTTTTCACAGTACATTATCTCCTTCCGAATGCTCAAGAAGAGCGATTTCAAGGTTTCCGTTCCGGCAGCGCAGGGCATCAAGGAATTCCTGCATGCGGGACCGGTCTTTCAGTTCAAGATCGTATTCGAGTTTATAAAGGCTTCCCATGTTGGAAGTCTTCGCTTTTTTCATCTTCCACTCCTTTGTATATTCTGTGAAGAGATCGTCGAAGGCATTCGCAAAATGGAGCGTTTCGGGCACCGTGATATGCAGGGCCATCCTGCGGTCACCGCGCGCCGGCACAGCGGAAAGCAGTGCTATCACAGCCGATGCGATGACCGTAAAGAGAAGCGCGATGGCCAGATAACCCGCCGCGCAGGCCAGCCCGGCTGCCATCACGAGGAAGATGATCGAAATGTCCCGGGCATTGCCGGCCGCGGAGCGGAAACGTACCAGGGAGAAAGCCCCCGCCACTGCGACGCCGGTGCCCACATTCCCGTTTACCATCAGGATCACCGTTGTGACGATAATGGGCAGAACGATCAGCGAGATCATAAAGCTTTTGCTTACGTAGTTTTTATGGGAGGCCGCCAGAGCGGTGATTCCTCCGCAGATCCCGGCACAGAGCAGGCAGAGCAGATAGCTGCCCAGCGAAAAGCTGCCGGTGAGAACAGATTCAAAGATTGACGACATGTCGGTTTTCTCCTTTCAGTACGTTGAAGTTCCGCCTTGAATTTTCAAGGGAACGGGTGTAGGCTGCTCCGTATTTGGAGAAGCTTCCCGGAAGAATGCTCTCCCCGTCTAGCGCGGAGGACAGCCAGAGCGGCATCGCGCCGGCCGTTTTGATTTCGAGGAGGATAAGATCCTTCGGCAGGAGCAGCGTTCCGGCAGAACCGCGGTCGAGCCGGAGTTCGCTTTCGCGGGCACGGATCGAGCGATCGAAAGTCAGACGCAGGTCGGGATGCCGGTCATCGAACCAGGCTTCTCTCTCGCAGGCGATCAGCATGGCTCCCTTCGGACGGTTCCAGAATCGCATGGCCCAGTCGATCTCAGCCATCATCTGGCTTTCGAACGGGCAGAGTCCGGCAAGCAGATAGGTTTCGGCCTGTGTGAGCGTCATGCCCACGCGCCGTTTGTACACCACACCGCCGAACTTTTTCTTCAATTCCAGGAATACCGTGGAATCAGCCTTTGGTGTTCCGTAGCTGCGGAGACGGAGTTTTTCCTTGTAATCCTCCGCTTCGATGGATGTGCGGATGATCCGCCGGTCCGGGGTGTCGAGATAGAGGCTCATCACCGTGCTGCGTCCGTATTCATCCGGACGCAGTCTGGAGCAGATCCGTTCCATCAGTCCCTCCTGCTGCATTCGTGTGAGCAAGTACTTCTTTTCGATTCGTTTGAAACTGGTGACCGCTTCCATGGGAAAGCCTCCTTTCTGTCTGTTTCTGGCGTAAGGATACAGGATGAAGCTTAAGTGAACTTTAAAGAAAAAAGATTTCTTTTTCGTTTGATCGTCCAGTCGCTGTTTGACGCTGCTCCCGCTCCGGTGCTATAATCGGCTCAAAAACAAACGGAGGTACGAGATGGTAAAAGTCGGTATCGTCGGGAACGGGCGTCTGGGTACGCTCATCCGTGAAGCGATCGAAGCGGGAAAGGCCCCGGAGTGCGAGCTGGTCGGTGTGGCTGCCCGCAGGCTCGGCGTGAGCCCCATGGATCTGGTGGCGCAAGGCGCACAGATTCTGATCGAGGCTTCCAAACCGGAAGCGCTGAAGGAATTTCTCCCGGAAGTTCTGGAATCAGGCGTGAGCGTGATCCCCCTTTCCACCGGTGCTTTCGCGGACGAGGCTTTTCTGCAGAAGGTCCGGTCGATCGCACGGGATCATGGAAGCCGGGTGATTCTGCCGCACGGAGCGGAAGGAGCCTTTGATCTGGCCGCCACATACTCCCTGGGCGGGAACATGAAGGGCACCGTGGTGCAGTATCTGCCGAAGAAGACTCCGGAATCAGCCGGAAATCCCATGGCCGCTCTTCCGGAAAACTGGCACGGACCCATTCTGGAGGGCTTTGCTCTTTCCCCTTCACACCTGAATGTGCTGATCGCGGCGGGCATCGCCTGCGGCGGCTTTGACAAGGCCTTTTACGAAACGAGGGAAGCGACGCCGGATAAGCGCGGGTTTGCGCTGGAGCTGGAAAATGATCTTTCCTGCGCCACGCTGCAGATCACAGGCAAGCCGAACGCGCCGTTTTTCGGCACCATCGCTCTGAGCGTGATTTCAGCCCTCAACCGTTTCACCTCCCCCATAACATTCTGATATACAGGCCAGCAGCAGGGTCCCGGAATTCTCCGGGGCCCTGTTATTTTACAATTTTTTTAACCATCGGCTTCGGAATGTGGTATACTCACATTTTGAATACCGGATCCACCGCGAAGCGGACTACGCTTTGCTGCACAGAAAAAGGAAAAGCAAATATCATGGCAAACCTGATGAATGATAAGAAGACAAGCCTGCTCTACCGGATCATACGGTGGTTCGTGTGGCTTTTTTCTCCGAAATACCGCCTCTCCGGCGAGGAGAACCTGCCGAAGGAGCCCTGCGTGATCGTGGGAAACCACAGCCACATGTACGGGCCGATCGCCGGAGAACTCTATACGCCCGGAAAGCACTATGTGTGGTGCGCAGGCGAGATGATGAACCGCGATGAAGTGGCTGCCTACGCATACCGGGATTTCTGGTCCGGAAAGCCGAAAGCCGTCCGCTGGTTCTACCGGATCCTGAGTCACCTGATCGTGCCGCTTTCACTGGAGGTTTTCGGCAATGCCCATACGGTGGCCGTCTATCACGACAGCCGCCTGATCTCCACCTTCCGCGAGAGCATCGCGCTCCTGCAGGAGGGAAACAGCATGGTGCTCTTTCCGGAGAACTATACTCCACGCAACAATATCGTCTATGGTTTTCAGGACAAGTTCGTGGATCTTGCCCGCTTCTATTATAAAAAAACGGGGACCGCTCTGCAGTTCGTGCCGCTTTATGTTGCCCCTGCACTGAAGACCCTCTTTTTCGGGGAACCGGTGGTCTTTGATCCCACGGCACCGATCGCCGATGAACGCGCACGCATCTGTGAAGCGCTGGCAGACCGCATCACGCAGATCGCTCTGGACCAGCCTGAACATACTGTGGTCCCCTATCCGAACATTTCAAAAAAGCTTTATCCCAAGAGCAGACCCCTGGAGGTATTTCCCGATGAAAAGACAGCCGGTTGATTACCGCGGATTCTCCCTGCGCAGACTGAACGAGCCGCGTTTTTCCCATTTGAAGCTGCTGGGCGGATGGCTGGCTTACTTCGCGCTCTATTTCATCACCGAGAACCTGATCCCGGCAGAGAACTGCACACCGATGCACTGCGCGCTGGATGACCTGATCCCCTTCAATGAGTACTTCGCCATCTTTTATGTAGGCTGGTACGCGCTGGTCTTCGGCTCGCTGGCGTTCACTCTGTTCTACAATGTGGAGGGGTTCCGGAAGCTGCAGACTTTTATCATCATCACCCAGCTCGTCGCCATGGCTGTGTATATCCTTTTCCCGAGCCGGCAGGATCTGCGGCCGGATTCCTTTGAACGGCAGAACTTCTTCACATGGCTCCTGGGCATTATCTACGGCTTTGACACCAGCACCGGCGTATGTCCCTCGCTGCATGTGGCCTACTCGCTGGGTATCCTCTCGGTAGGACTGAAGGACAGACAGCTCCATCCCCTGTGGAAGGCCGCACTTGTCTTTGTCGTGCTGATGATCTGTCTTTCGGTATGTTTTGTGAAGCAGCACTCTGCGGTGGACGTGTTCGCCGCGCTGCCCCTCGGCCTGCTGGCCGAGATCCTGGTGTACGGGAAAGATTACTGGCTTCCCCGTCTGCGCCGAACTCCCCCTGAGAATCATTTCTGAAAGGAGACTGCCTTATGAAACCCGTTTATGAAAGCAGTACCCTGATCGTGCCGAGTCTGGCCGACCACAGCGGCCGGCTGAGCATTCCCGGCGCCTTCCGCCTTTTTCAGGATATCGCCTCCGCGCATGCAGAGGAACTCGGGGCCGGATATTATGATCTGCTGAAGAAAGATCTCTTCTGGCTGACCGTGAAAACAAAACTCATCTTTCACTCCCGGCCGGAAATGGGTCAGCCGGTGACCCTGCGCACCTGGCCGGAAGTGCCGGGAAAGCTTCGCTGCTGCCGCAGCTACGAACTGGAGCGCGGCGGTGAGCTGCTGATATCCGGGCGTACCGAATGGGCCATCATGAACTTTGTGAAGCAGCGGCTGCATTCTCCGCAGGATATCTATCCGGAGGGGCTGGCGTTCCGGGAAGGAGCCGCCGTTTCAGATCCTTTTGCCCGCATTCCCGAGCAGTTCGACGAGTATGAGCACTATGCCTCCTATACCATTCCGTCAACGGATATCGATATCGGCAATCATATGAACAACGTGGCCTACGTGACCGCTCTGGCCGGAAGTTTTTCCACCGCAGAGTGGGACCGGCTGCCGAAGCACAGTGTGGATGTGCTTTTCCGTTCCTCCTGTTATGAGGGCGACCGCCTTGATCTGAGCAGAAAAGACACGGACGGGACCGTACAGATCCGTTTTGCCCGCGGGGACGAAACCGTGCTGCTCGCCGCACTTGCCTGAAAACTGCTTCTGTGTATTCTGCCGCTTTACGTACAAAGGCCGCTCTGTTATAATAAACAGGTGATCCGTACCTGACGGAAAGGGAGGCAGCCATGGATACCGACAGAGATTTTCTGGAAAGCACCCTGCTGGAAAACGAGGACGAAAATTACCAGCGCGTTGTCCCGGATGAAAACGAACTGGTCTCCTGTGAATTCACAAAACAGGAGCGGGATCTGATCGACACGATGATCCGCCAGTCGGTCGGAAACCGGGAACGACGTATTCCGAAGTGCTTCGTCCCTGATGAGGACGAAGAGACGATCCTTCTTGCAATCCGTGAGAAACTGAAGACCGCCGATGAAGGCGCCTTCGACTGAGAAAAAAGAGGAGAGCCATGCGCTCTCCTCTTTTTCCGGTATTATAGCCTTTTCCTATCTTTTCCCTGTCACAAAAAGGTATGAAAAGATTCTTGCAGAATCCGGGCAATGCTTCTATAATAATTGAATAAAATCACTGCCTTTACTATGGTGATTTTTTGTTGAAAACGTCCGAATATTGAAAGGAGGAGACACGTATGGAACTGTGGTCCTGGCTGCCGGTATGTCTCGGGGTCCTCGCACTGCTTTTTGCGGGAACTCTGATCCGCAAAGTCGGCAAAGCCGATCCCGGCACTGAACGGATGCAGGAGATCGCCTCGCATATCCATGAAGGCGCCCGCGCTTTTCTCGTTTCGGAATACAAGATCCTGATCATCTTCGTGGCCGTGTTGTTTCTGGCCATCTGCTTCGGGATCCACTGGGTAACGGCGGTGAGTTTTCTTGTGGGGGCGCTCTTCTCCACCGCGGCTGGATATATCGGCATGAACGTTGCCACCCGGGCAAATGTTCGAACTGCCGCAGCCGCCAAGGATAAAGGCATGAACGGAGCGCTTTCCGTAGCCTTTTCCGGCGGAGCCGTGATGGGTATGTGCGTGGTGGGCTTCGGCCTCTTCGGTGCCTGCCTGATCTATCTGCTCACGGGCAGCGTGGATGCGCTTTCCGGCTTCTCTCTCGGTGCTTCCTCGATCGCGCTTTTCGCGCGTGTGGGCGGCGGCATCTATACGAAGGCGGCAGATGTCGGCGCAGATCTTGTGGGTAAGGTGGAAGCCGGCATTCCTGAGGATGACCCCCGCAATCCCGCCACCATTGCCGACAACGTGGGTGATAACGTGGGCGATGTGGCCGGAATGGGTGCAGATCTGTTTGAATCCTATGTCGGTTCGCTCGTCTCCTCGGTCACGCTGGGTGTGATCGCCTGGCAGGTGAAAGGAGCCTTCTTCCCGCTTCTGGTCGCGGCCATGGGTATTGCGGCGGGGATCATCGCCTGTTTCTTCGTGAAGGGAGATGAGAACTCCAATCCGCACAGGGCTCTCAAAACCGGCAGTTATGTGGCTGCTGTGATTGTGGTGATCGGTTCCCTGGTCCTGAGCAAGGTGATGTTCGGGAATATGCTTGCCGCAGCTGCCATTATCAGCGGGCTTGTCGTCGGCCTGATCATCGGCATCATTACCGAGGTCTATACTTCCGCGGATTACCGCTTCGTCAGAAAGATCGCGCAGCAGTCCGAGACCGGGCCAGCCACTACGGTCATCAGCGGGATTGCGGTGGGCATGCAGTCTACGGGCATCCCCATCCTGCTGATCGCGGCAGGCATCATCGGTGCCTATCTGGCGTTCGGGCTCTACGGCATTGCCCTGGCAGCAGTGGGCATGCTCTCCACAGCAGGGATCACCGTGGCCGTGGACGCCTACGGCCCCATTGCGGATAATGCGGGCGGCATCGCGGAGATGTCCCGTCTGCCGAAGGATGTCCGCAAGATCACAGATAAGCTCGACGCCGTCGGCAATACCACCGCCGCCATGGGCAAAGGCTTTGCCATCGGTTCGGCAGCTCTCACGGCACTGGCACTCTTCGTTTCCTACGCACAGGCGGTCAATCTCTTCGACAGCGGGATCGATCTGCTGGACTATAAAGTGATCGTTGGTCTGTTCATCGGCGGCATGCTGCCGTTCCTTTTCTCTTCGATGACAATGGATTCCGTCTCCAAGGCAGCTTATAAAATGATTGAAGAGGTGCGCCGCCAGTTCCGCACGATCCCGGGTATCCTTGAAGGTACCGGCAAGCCGGACTATACGCAGTGCGTGGCTATTTCGACGCAGGCCGCTCTGAAGGAAATGCTGCTGCCCGGCATCATGGCGGTAGTCTCTCCGGTGCTGGTAGGCGTGCTTCTGGGTCCCGCCGCGCTCGGCGGACTGCTGGCCGGCTCTCTCGTCACAGGCGTGATGCTGGCGATCTTCATGTCCAACTCCGGCGGTGCCTGGGACAATGCGAAAAAATACATTGAAGACGGGAATCATGGAGGCAAGGGCTCTGAAGCTCACCGCGCGGCGGTCGTGGGCGACACGGTCGGAGATCCTTTCAAGGATACCTCCGGCCCATCCATCAATATACTGATCAAGCTGATGACGGTCGTTTCACTTGTGTTCGCCCCGCTTTTCACGGCGATCGGCGGTCTGTTCTAAGGAGGAAAATATGCTGAATATTCCGTCTGAATTCAATATCATCACCGAGAAGGCAAAGGCTTCGCAAAAACCGTGGAGAGTCGCGGTGGCCGGTGCGGACAATGAAAACATCCTGAAAGGTGTGTTCGCCGCCCAGGAAGCCGGCTTTGCCGAACCCATCCTGATCGGAAGCTTCAAAAAAACCAAGGCCATGCTCGAGGAACTCGGTCTGGCGGACCGGGAGTATGACTTTTATCCCGTGACCGACAATACCAGCCCTGTGCAGTACGCCATTGAGATGATCCGGGCTGACAGCGCGGACGTGCTTATGCGCGGAAATATCCAGACCCGCGACTTTCTGCTGCCTGTACTGAACAAAGCCAACCATCTCATCCGCGAGGGAAGTCTGGTCACACACATCAATGTGCAGAAGCTCCCGGAGCATGACCGGCTCATTGCGGTCTCTGACTGTACTCTTCTGGTTGAACCCTCGATCGAACAGCGCGAGAAGGTGATCCGGAACATGACAGAGGTCCTGACCCGGTTCGGTATCCGCAATCCGAACATCGCCCTTCTTGCGCTGGTTGAGAAGCCAAGTTTCCACATGAAGGACACCGTGGAAGCGCAGACCATCGTGATGCACCATGCCGACGAGCCTATTGCCGACTGCCGGCTCTACGGCCCTATCACCTATGACCTGATCATGAGCAGAGAGGCCGCACGTCTGAAACATTATGAATGCGAAGCCTGCGGAGAGTTTGACGGCATCGTGGTGCCGAACCTGCTGGCCGGAAATCTTATCTGCAAGGTCTGGGATACCCACCTCGGAACGGTCGGCAGCGGTGTTCTGGCCGGAACCACCATTCCCATTTCCCTCTCCGGGCGCAGCACCTCTGCGGAGTCCGCCTTCCTCTCGCTGGCCGGTTCCATCGCCATGTTCGTATAAGCGATCCGGCTCTTACCATTCAAAGCGTCCTCGAAGCAGAGCACAGGCATGTGCTCTGCTTCATTCTGCGTTGCGGACGGTTTTTTGCGTGTTTTGCGAGTCCGGCATTGCCAGCAGTGTGAAGAAAGATTATAATAACTGGTCAGAGACATATTCTATATACAACTATACGGATCGCGATCCGCTGATCAACAAAAAGGAGAATCAAAGCTATGACAGACGCGGCAATCTACACGGAAATCGATGCTTTCATCCGGGAAAACCGGGAAAATATCCTTCGGGATATCCAGCGTATCTGCGCAGTGCCGAGCGTAAACGGCCCCGCTGAAGATGGCAAACCTTTCGGAGCCGGTCCTGCCGAAGCGCTGGATACGGCACTGGCCATTGCGGAGGAGATGGGCCTTCACACCAGAAACTGTGAGGGATATATCGGCTATGCCTCCTGGGGTGAGGGCAAAGAGTATCTTGCCACGATCTGCCACCTGGATGTGGTGCCGGCCGGGGACGGCTGGCTGGCAGACCCGTTCACCGTACGGGAGCGCGAGGGCTGGCTGATCGGCCGCGGTGTGATGGACGATAAAGGTCCGGCCATCCTCACTCTGTATCTGCTGAAATATCTTAAGGAAAAGCAGATTCCCCTTAAGCACGAGGTCCGGGCGCTGCTCGGTGTGAACGAAGAAATCGGGATGAAGGACGTTGACTGGTATCTGGAACACTATGCCGCTCCGAAGTTCTGCTTCACTCCGGACGCCGCTTTTCCCGTCTGCAACGGGGAGAAAGGCATTTTCCACGGCAGGGTGATCAGCCGTGCTGTGAAAGGCCACGTGAAAGACATCCGGGGCGGAGTCGCAGGCAATGCCGTTCCGGCAAAAGCGGAGGCCTGGGTAATCGCTGACGGGGAACTCCCGGACACGGAACGCGTGACCGCGGAAAAAGAAGGAGAACTCTGGCATCTGACCGCCACAGGAAAAAGCGGTCACGCCGCACATCCCGGCGGAGCCGTGAATGCGATCGGTCTGCTGGTGGATTATCTGCTGGAAAACCATATTCCCGTTCCCGAGGAAGCCCGCTTTTTCCGTGTGCTGCAGAAGATCCATTCCTCCACAGACGGATCGGGCATCGGTGTGGCGGCCAATGACGGGAAATTCGATGCTCTGACCCTCGTAGGAAGCGTGATCGGTGTGAATGAGGACGGCCGCTTCTTCCAGGTGCTCGACAGCCGTTATCCCACCAACACCAGCGGCGAAAAGATCCGCTCCGCCATCGAAGCGGCTTCGGAAGGCGCCGCTACGGTAGTGACCGACGGCGATGCGCCTCCCTTCTTTATTGAAGCCGACCGGCCGGAGATCCGATCGCTGATCGAGACCTTCAATGCGGTGACCGGACAGGAAGCCAAGCCCTTCACGATGGGCGGCGGTACCTATGCGCGTCACTTCCCCAATGCAGCTTCCTTCGGCGCGGAAAGCTTCCAGATAAAAGCTCCCGAGTGGGTAGGCAGCATACACGGGCCGGAAGAAGGCGGCAGCATCGACTGGCTTATGACGGCACTGAAAATCTACATCGCCGCAATGATCGAACTGGACAGTTCCCTTGAATAAGGTCCGGAAATTTACAGATTCTTTAAGTTTTAGCCTTGAATTGTTCTATACTTGTTCTGACAAAAAAGGATTTGAGGAGAAATGACCCATGAACACGAAACGGGCTCTGGTCGTTGAGGACGACAGCAACATCGCCGAACTCCTGCGGCTCTATCTTACCAAAGACGGCTTTGAAGTGATGATCTGTGCGGACGGTGCCAAAGCGGAAGGGATCTTTGATCTGTTCCAGCCGGATGTGGTTCTGCTGGATATCATGCTTCCCGGCCGTGACGGTTGGGCCATCTGTCAGGCGATCCGCAGCAAATCCAAGACCCCCATTCTTATGCTCACCGCCAAGGGTGAGACATCCGACAAGGTGAACGGGCTGGAGATGGGCGCCGATGACTACATCACCAAGCCTTTCAATGTGAAGGAACTGATTGCCCGCGTCCACGCCGTGATGCGCCGGACCGATGATTCTCCCGCTGAGGAAAAGCGGCTGGAATTTGACAAACTGGTAATCAACATGGACTCCTACGAGCTTATCGTGAACGGGCAGAAAGTGGACACTCCACCCAAAGAAATGGAGCTTCTTTATCATCTGGCCAGTTCCCCCAACCGCGTTTTCACGCGCAATCAGCTGCTGGATGAAGTATGGGGTTTCGACTATTTCGGCGACTCCCGCACGGTGGACGTGCATGTGAAGCGTCTGCGTGAAAAACTGGAGGGTGTTTCCGACAAATGGAGCCTGAAGACCGTTTGGGGCGTGGGTTACAAGTTCGAAGCTGAACAGTAAGGACGTATGAAAAGTATATTCCTGCGCAATTTCCTGATCACCGCACTTATGCTGAGCATCTGCTTTATTCTGATCGCGGTGAGTTTTCTGAGCGTAGGCAGGACTTTCATCATAAACGAATACTCCTCGGACATGCGCGGTACCGCCGAAGAGGTGCGCAGGCTTGCCGGCGCCGCCTATTCTGGCGGAGGCTCGAGCAACCTGCTGAGTCTGAAGCTGTATCTGACTTCCATCACCAACAGCACGGGCAATACTGTTCTCGTCGTGAGTCCGGACGGTGAGATCCTGCTGTGCAGCGATTTCCGTTCGGATATCGAAACCGGGCAGCATCTGTCCGATACGCTGATGACGGAACTTCAGAGCGGTGCGGGTATCGACCGCCTGGACACTCTGAACGGTCTTTATTCCTCCCGGCATTATGTGGTCTCGGAAACGATCCCGGATCCGGAGGGCGGCGATCCCCTGGGTTATGTGCTGGTATCGAACGGGCTTTCGAACATCTTCTCCGCCTGGGAATCGATGCAGTGGTTCATCGCGGTAGTCATCGTTCTCGGTTTTTTCCTGATGCTCGGCTTCTCCCTGTTTTACTGGAAGCGCATCTCCCGTCCTCTGGATGAGATGGCAGCCGCCTCCCGGCGCTTTGCACGGGGCGACTTTTCTGAACGCGTGAAGCAGGTGGAGGACCCGGAGGATGAACTGGGAACCCTGATCGACTCCTTCAACAAAATGGCTGATTCCCTCGAAAGCGCCGAAAAACGCCGGACCGAGTTCATTTCGAACATCTCCCATGAACTCCGCACCCCCATGACAGCCATCGGCGGCTTTGCCGACGGTCTTCTTGACGGGACCATCCCCGACGAGGAGCGCGACCGCTATCTGCTGGCCATCCGGGACGAAACCTACCGTCTGAGCCGACTTGTGACGAATATGCTGGACGTGAGCCGGGCCAGGGCCGACGCCGCAGATCCCTCGCGGCGGACTGATTTTGACCTGACTGAACTTGTGATGCAGACCATGCTGAGTTTTGAGAGCCGCGCCACGGCCAAAAACCTGGACGTGGACCCCCAGCTTCCTGATGACCGGATCATGGTGCACGCCGATAAGGACGCCATCACGCGGGTGGTCTACAATCTGATCGACAACGCGGTGAAGTTTGCCCATGAGGGCACCTGCATCACGATTCGCCTGTATAAAGACGAATACAAAGCCTATGTAGCCGTAAAAGACGAGGGGGAGACCATTCCCCCCGACGATCTGCCCTTCATCTTTGACCGTTTCCACAAGTCCGACCGTTCCCGCAGCGTGGACAAGGTGGGAGTAGGGCTTGGCCTGTATCTGGTGAAACAGATCATCAATGAGCACGACGAGGATATAGCCGTGCGGAGCGAAAACGGTGTGACTGAATTTGCTTTCACACTCTCTCTGGCTGAAACCGGCCGGAGCTGAAGATGTTCCGCTCTTCTTCCTTTACTTCTGACAGAATCGAGGATCCAACATGGAAAACAACAATTCCGGATGGTATGAACCGCTTGGGCAGGAGGCCCGCGAAACCACTACACAGCAGCCGGTGCGTCAGCAGGCTGCGGAGCCCATGAAGCCCGCAAAGAAAAGAAGCGGCTTCTGGCGTGTGGCGCTGGCCATTCTGCTTGTGCTCGCCCTGCTGGTCTCCAGTTCGCTGGTTTTCTCCAGATTCGGGCGGAGCAGCCTGAATGTATCCGTGAACAACAACGGGGAAACTCACAACTTCTCTTTCGGCGGAGGCGCGGCGCCTGAACCGGGCAGAGATGACGAAGATGAAAGCGTCGGCGAAGAGGCTCCCGGCTTTCAGCTGCCGTTCGACATCCCCGGTTTTCCCGAACTGCCCGGTCTTCCGGACACAGACGGAGATCAGCCCGGCAGCGATGAAATGCCGGATAATAAGGATGACTTTTTTGACAGCTTCTTCTCCCCGGCAGAGAATTATGATGTGAACGTGGATGCGGACAGGTACGAAGGCCGACTCGGCACCGTGCTGACCATCAGTGAGAACCGCGAGACAAAGCTGACCCTGCAGGAGCTTTATGCCAAATGCAGTCCCAGTGTAGTAACCATCATCACCTATCAGAACAAGATCGTGGAATTTGGTCTTGGAAGCGGGTTTATTGTCTCCTCCGACGGTCTGGTGATGACCAACACCCATGTGATCGACGACTGTGACCGCATCACCGTGAAGCTTTCGGACGAGACCGTCTACGAGGCCAAGCTTGTCGGCGCCGACGGGACCAGCGACATCTCGGTCCTGAAAATCGATGCCAAAGGGCTGCCCACAGTATCCTTCGGTGACAGCGATGCACTCGAGATCGGTGAAGAGGTGGCCGCCATCGGAAACCCGCTGAGCGAGAGTTTCCGCCTGACTCTGACAAACGGGATCATCTCCGGCATCGACCGCGGCGTGAACTTCAACGGCCGCACCATGACCGTTCTGCAGACCAATACCGCCCTGAACAACGGCAACTCGGGCGGACCGCTGTTCAACATGTACGGTCAGGTCGTGGGTGTGACCAATATGAAGATGGCTTCCAGTCTGACAACCAGCATTGAGGGCATCGGTTTCGCCATTCCCGCACGCAACGCAGTGACCATCGCCAATGCCCTGATCGACAAGGGAGAGGTCCGCGGACGCACCAGCATCGGCATCACGGTGGGTGCTGTTCCGGAGCAGGCCGTGGAGCAGTACAGCATCCCCTTCGGGCTGTATATCACAGATGTGACAGCAGGCTCTGATGCGGAGGCGCAGGGGCTCCAGAAGGGTGACATCGTGACCCATGTGAACGGGAATGAGGTACGGACCACGGATGACATCCTCGCCGCCAAAGAAGGGCTCCTCGTAGGCGACACCATGACCTTCACGATTTTCCGCGAAGCTACCGGCGAGACCTTCGATGTGGACGTCATGCTGATGGACACGCTGGACGTCTACGGCTGAATCAGAAAACAATCAGGAATTGAAAAGGCTCAGAGCTTTCTGAGCCTTTTTGTCTAAAGGAGGGTATTTCATGCCCGGAGGGAATTCCTTAGGTCCACGCGGCCATCTGACCGAAGAGGAAAAAGCAAACCGGCCGAAAGTGAGCCGCGCACTGCTCCTGCGGATCGGCGGCTACCTCAAGCCATACTGGCTGCAGTTCATTTTTGTTTTCATTGCGATCCTGCTCTCTGCCACGGTAGGTCTGCTGCCTTCAATCATCACAGGGCGTATCGTGGATCAGGCGCTGATCAATCGGGATCTTGCACAGCTGGTGCAGCTGTGTCTGGCGGCGCTCGGAGCTATTGCGGTGAGTCAGGTGATCGGGGTCCTGGAGAGTTATATCAACTCCTGGATCTCACAGCGGATCATCTATGACATGAAAAACCAGATGTACGCCCATCTGCAGCAGATGCAGCACGCCTTTTTCACCACCGAAAAACAGGGCGACATCATCACCCGCATGAACACGGACATTTCCGGTGTAAGCACTGTAATCAGCGGTACGCTGACCAGCATCGTGCAGAATACGGCTACGATCGTCACGACAGTCATTGCCCTGCTGAGCATGAACTGGCAGCTGGCCATCGTCGGGATGCTGGTGATTCCCCTGCTGATCATTCCTTCCCGCGTGGTGGGCAATACGCGATTCCGTCTTCTCACCGAGGGGCAGGCCAAACGTGACGAGATGAACCAGATCATCAACGAGACACTGAGTGTGAGCGGGTCGATGCTGGTGAAACTGTTCACGCGGGAGAAGAAGGAATACGAAACTTTCGAGAAGGTCAACGGCGAGGTGATGGACATCTCGCTGAAGGAAGCCCGCAGCGGGCGCTGGTTTCGCGTAGTGATGGGCATGTTCACGCAGGTGGGACCCCTGCTGATCTACCTTGCCGGCGGTCTGATCATGCTGCGGGGCATTGATTCCACGCTTTCCGTTGGTACCATCACAGCAACAGTTGCCCTGATCAACCGCCTCTACCGCCCGGTGGAAAGTCTTCTGAATGTGGGTGTGGACTTCACGCGGTCGCTGGCGCTGTTCACGCGCATCTTCGACTATCTGGACAGGCCGGTGACCATTCAGTCTCCCAAAAACGGAGCGAAGCCGGACCTGACGCAGCAGGACATTGTGTATGAACATGTGGCTTTCTCCTACACCGAGGAAAAACCGCTGCTGACGGACGTGGACTTCACTGTTCCCGGCGGGAAAATGTATGCCGTGGTAGGGCCTTCCGGCAGCGGGAAGAGCACAGTTGTAAACATGATCCCCCGCCTGTATGATGTGCAGAGCGGGCATGTAACGATCGCAGGAGTGGACGTGCGGGAAATGGATCTGACCTGGCTGCGGAGCCAGATCGGTGTGGTAACGCAGGACACGTATCTGTTCAACGGTACCATTCTTGAGAACCTGCGCTATGCGAAGGAAGACGCCACGATGGAGGAGAT
>JAEEGL015295913.1_pt1 | contig 17461 bp, 11 predicted proteins | sample 9134231 | NCBI WGS metagenome assembly JAEEGL01 (sample SAMN16246548, study PRJNA631951) | gut metagenome | biome: gut microbiome; feature: rumen; material: fiber-attached | host: Bos | place: Iran: Karaj | collected 2018-10 | reverse complement strand
GAAGCCCATGTTGATGCCGCGGAACCGGCTCAGCTCGTCGGAGGACATTTTCGTGATGTCCTGCCCGCGGATGAGCACGCGCCCGGCGTCGCAGGAGTCCAGCCCTGCGCAGATGTGCAGGAACGTGGATTTGCCGGAGCCGGAGGTACCGATGATCGCGACGAATTCGCCGGGCTCCACCTTGATGGAAGCGCGGTTGACGGCGGTGATGACGGTGTCGTACTGCTTGTACTGCTTGATGACGGATTCCGTCTGGAGCATATATTCAGGCGCAGTGTTTGCCATTTTGATCGAAGTTCCTTTCTGTCTTGATACGGATTGGATTCAGGTTGTCCGCGTCTTTATTCGTCCGCGCCGAATTCCTTGCCGGCGCCGCCGTTTTCGAGGGAGTATCTGTTCTTGTAATAATTCTTGAAGGGCAGGTAGGTCGAGAGGAAGCCGCAGGCCACCGACATGACGATGCTCGTGAGGATCGCGTACCACGGCATGTAGAAGACATAGCGCACGTTTTCCCTCGTGAAGTACGGCATGATGACGTTGTAGATGTAGAAGAGCACATAGCTGCCGGCGTAGCTCAGGATGATCGCGGTGATGAAGGACATGACCGCCATGCACAGACCGCCCTGGAGGTAGATCTGCCGGATCTCCTTCGCGACCGCGCCGAGGGACTGCAGGATGTTGAATTCGCGCTCTCTCTTCGTGTAGTACAGCGTCTGGGAGAAGAACCACACGAGCGGCGAGATGCACAGGATCAGAAGCGAGATCACGACGTAGAGCTCGTTGTAGTGCTTGTCCTTCGCGATCGCGTTGCTCAGGGTGATGTCGCGGTTCGAGACCTTGACGTCGCCGTAGTCGTGGCTCCATTCGCGGATCTCGCGGTAGAGGTCGTTGACTCCGTCGACCGTGATGTCATGATCCACATACACGTTGAAGGACGTCGCCTTCGGGGTCTTTCCGGTGATCTCCTTGTAGTTGTCGAGGTTCATGAAGATCGGGGTCGATCCGGACGGAATGTCGTAGATGACCGCGCCGATGGTGTAGGGCCTGTAATCGAAGTGGAAGTATTTGATCTGATTCTTCAGAAGCGCGCGGCCCGTGACGTTCGTGTCGACCGAGCGGATCTGCCCGGTCTTGACGGCGATCCAGATCGTGTCCCCCACGTCGAACTTGAACATCGGCACGTTCGAGACCGAGTCGCCGACGATGACGTAGTTCGGGTCGGTGATGCAGTTCAGGTCTCCCTTGTAATCATAATCCGACAGGATCTGGATCTGCTCCTCTGTCAGGGCGGTGTAGAGCACCTGGTTCGCCACGCGGACGCTTTCCCCCTGCGGATCGAATTCCGTGCCCTCGTACCGGACGAGGTTCTTGAAGAGGCGGACATCCTTTGTTTTGACAATGATGTGCGAGCCGATGTCCATCGCTTCCATCGAGTTGTCGTTGATCTCCACCGCGCGGACGCCGTCCATGTTGTAGAGCTCGCGGCTCATGATCTCGTCGTATTCGAAGCCGGAGTTTTTCAGATCGACTTCAAACTGCGGCCGCGGGTAGTTGAGGTCCGTCGTGTAGATATCCGCCATGTACAGACCCATGATGAACAGCGCGCAGAAGACGATCGCCGTCGTCAGAAGCTGGACGTTGTACTTGCGGAAGCGCCAGATCGAATAGAATTCGTACTTGGTCGGGAACTTTTCCCCGAAGATGTTGAAGGAGCGCATCGGGGAGGTGACGAGGTTGGAGTTGTCCTCGGTGATGATGAGTCCCATCGGGTCCTTCACGGACATGATCTTCATCGGCGTCCAGCAGGAGGCGAGGATGACGACGAGCGTGAAGAGGAAGGTCTTCAGGATCGAGAGTCCGTTGAAGAGGAAGCCGTAGCCGGACACGCGGTATATCAGCCACGAGATCAGGGTCGAGACGCCGAGCGAGGGAAGGAAGGTCACGACGAAGATGACGAACAGCTCCCAGAACGCCGTCGAGAAGAGCATCTTGAAGTCCGCGCCGAAGGTCAGATAAATACCGTAGGTGAATTTATACTGATTGATGCGGATGTTGTAGAGCGATGTCAGCAGGAAGATGCACACCGCGAGCAGCACCAGCGTGACGAAGATGAAGGTCACGGCGTTCGCGCGCTCGTTGTCTTCGAAGGTCAGGAGCGATGTCGTGGACTTGGTGAAGGACGTGCCCTCCGCGCCGAGCGCCGCCAGTTCCTTTTCGTAGCTGCCCGTGAACCGCTTGAGGGAGGCCTTCAGCTCGGGGAGGAACCGCAGGTAGATGTCATACCGCTTCTCGCCCGTGAAGTTGTTCTCATACTCCTCGGAGTCGACGATCTGGAAGATCACGTCGCTCTTGAAGACGGCTCCGCGGTCCTCGATCAGATACCGCGCCTGGTCGGAGTTCAGCCCCTTCAGCACCATGTGGTAGTTGTACTCCTCCATGACGTGCTGATATTCGACATTGTTGTTGTTGTCGTTCGACACCGTCATCATGCCGAAGAGCAGCTGAACGATGATGATCGCGATGAAAAAGGGAAGATACTGGGTGAAATTGAAGAACACGCTCTTCCACGCGATGGTGATACTTCGTTTTAAGTACTCAAATACTTTTTCCAAAGCGGAAAATCACTCCTGTCCTCTGTTTGATCCGCCCCGGGCGGTTCATTTTATTATTATACCATGAATCGCCCGAAATGGTATGACGATTTTGTGAACAAGTCCCGGATTGCCCTGCGTATCCGAACAAATTTCGCAGCGTATTTTTGGTGATATTGTCGGTTGTCGTTATTTTGTGAATGCGCCGGACGCCCGTTTCCAAAAATCGAGCGCGCGCGGCATGTCGTCCTCGTCGTAGATCCCGTGCAGGAACATGTCGCCGCGGTAGCCGGATCCCCGGAGCCGTTCGGCCATATACGCGAAATCCACGATCCCGAGACCGGTGCCGCAGAAGTCGATGCCGTCCCCCGCGCGGATATCCTTCCCGTGCGCCGCGACGATGTCGGCCCCGTACGCCGCGAAGGCTTCGTCGAGGGTGTGCCGTGCGTTCTCCGGCCTGGCTTCGCCGCAGTGGAAGAGATTGGCCGCGTCAAGGATCATTTTCAGCCGGTCCGAGCCGACTTCATCCATGAGACGGCGCGCTTTCGCCGGGGTGTCGATCACGTTGGACGCCTCCGACTCCACGGCGAGCGTCACGCCCGCTTTCTCCGCGAGCGCCGCGGCGCGGCTGACCGTTTCGAACATCGCGTCCCACGCCTCCCGCGTCCCGTTGTCCGGGGACGGACGCCAGAGGTGATCCGGATTGCGCGAGCCCGTGCAGAGGGAGAGGATCGGGCAGCCGAGCGCTTTGGCCGCGTCGAGGTGAACGCCAAGACGGGCGAGCCCTTCCGCGCGGACTGCCGGGTCCGGGTGCGCCATGTTGAAGGTCGCGTTGATGACGCAGACGGGAAGACCGGTTTTCTCCGAGGCGCGCGCAACGGCGGCAAGCGCTTCGCGGGAGATCGTCCCCGGCAGCTCGAGCTGACCCGTCGGGGTGAAGTCCGATTCCGTCACGGAGGAGAACGCGAACTGGACGCATTCGAATCCGATCGCGCGGATCTTTTGGAACAGCGCGTCCGCCGTCTGAAGCGGCTGTTTTTCAAAATCGGTGGTGCAGACGCCGGTTTTCATGATGGTCCCTCCGGTTATTTCAGGGTTTCGATGGCAGCGGTCTCCACCGGGAAGGCGGCGCGGTACCGGGCGAGGAAGGTGTTGAAGCCCGCGATCTCCTCGTCGCTCGCCATGAGCGTGGAGGATTCGGCGCCGGCAAACACGCGGTTGTCAAGGAAATCCGCCAGGCCTTCGCCCTCGTCCTTCCGGATCATGTACGCCGCAAGGAGCGCCATGCCGTAGGGGCCGCCGCTCTCCGCCGTCTTCATCACGGAGACGGGAACGCCGGCTGCCGCCGAGAGCATCCGCTGACCGGCGATCTCGGTCTTGAAGAACCCGCCGTGTCCGTAGAGCTTGTCGATGCGGAGCTTTTCCTCCTCCGTCAGGATATCGAGGCCGATCTTCAGCGTCGCGAGCGCGGAGAGAAGGTGCGTGCGCATGAAGTTCGGAAGGTTCATCCGGCTGTCGGGTCGGCGCAGGAACACGGGACGCCCTTCGTTGACGTCGGTGATCCCCTCGCCGGAGAAGTAGTTGTAGGAAAGGAGACCGCCGCAGTCCGGGTCGCCTTCGAGCGCGGAGAGAAGCAGCAGGTCGTAGAGGTCTGGCTTGGAGATCGCGAGTCCCGCGCGCTTCGCGAACTCGCCGAAGAGCCCGATCCACGCGTTGATGTCGGACGTGCAGTTGTTGCAGTGGACCATCGCGACCGGGAGGCCGTCCGGGGTCGTCACCATGTCGATCTCGCGGTGCACGCCGGGCAGATGATCGACGACGACCATCGCGAAGTCGGACGTGCCGGCGGAGACGTTGCCGGTGTAGAGCCGCACGGAATCGGTGGCGGTCATGCCGGTCCCCGCGTCGCCCTCGGGCGGGCAGAACGGGATCCCGGGTTTGAGATCGCCGGCCGGGTCGAGGAATCGCGCGCCTTCTTCGGTGAGCACGCCCGCTTCCTCACCGGCGGTCAGCACGGAGGGAAGGACGGACGACGCGGTCCACGGGAATCCGTACGGCGCGAGGAGCTCGTCGAACTTTTGCAGCATCGCAGCGTCGTAGTCGAGCGTTGCGGAATCGATCGGGAAGACGCCGGACGCTTCGCCCACGCCGAGGGTGCGTCGCCCGGTCAGCTTTTCGTGCAGATACCCCGCGACCGTCGTGATGTGGTCAAGGCGGGGAAGATGCTCTTCGCCGTTCAGAACGGCCTGATAGAGATGCGCGACGCTCCACCGCTGGGGGATGTTGAACCCGAGGAGCGCGGTGAGCTTTTCCGCCGCCTCGCCGGTGATCGTGTTGCGCCATGTGCGGAAGGGCACGAGCAGATTGCCCGCCGCGTCTAACGCCATGTAGCCGTGCATCATCCCGGAGACGCCGATCGCGCCGACCGAGGTGAGCGGTTCGCCGAACTTCGCTTTCACGTCTGCCGCGAGGTTCGCGTAGCAGTCGCGGATGCCCGTGTGGATGTCGTCGAGGGAATAGGTCCAGACGCCGCCCTCGAGGCGGTTTTCCCAGTCGTGGGAACCGGAGGCGATGATCTTGAAGTTTTCGTCGAGGAGGACGCCTTTGATGCGGGTGGAGCCGAGCTCGATCCCGAGCGTCGCGTTCTTGAAGTCCATGAGTGATCCTTTCCTGTCAGAGCAGATTTTTACCTGATACCATTATGCCGTATTTTCCGCGATTTGTCAAGCCAGTGGAGCCGAAAAACCGAAAAAAAGCCCGCCCGGGGCTTTCCTTCGTTCGGTTCGGAGCTCATTTCGCGTCGCCGCGGGAACAGACGACCCGGTATCCGGCGGCTTCCACGCGGCGGTCGAGGCAGACCCGGCACTCCGCCGCCTCTTCTCCCGTGCAGATCTTGTTCTCATAGAGCTCGTATTTCTTCCGCACGTCCTTCGGGGAGAGGTTCGGCATGATGACGTTCGCGCCTGCCCTGAGCCCCATTTCGCGCCCCTTCGGATGGATCGTCCCGAGGGCGGTCGTCGCGGGGATCAGTGCGCGCGGGAACATCAGCCGCAGGATCGCGATGAGCCGCAGCGTCATCGAAAGGCTCCCGTTCGGCATGTCGCGAAAGGGCGTGTCCCGGTGCGTGAGATACGGCCCGATCCCGATCATGTGAGGTCCCAGCTCTTCGAGGAAGCGCAGATCGTGGAGCAGGTTTTCCGTCGTCTGATACGGCGAGCCGATCATCATTCCCGCGCCGACCTGATAGCCGATCTCTTTCAGATCGAAGAGACAGCGCTTGCGGTTCTCGAGGCTCATCGAGGCGGGGTGCAGCTTCGCGTAGTGATCGCCGTCCGCCGTCTCGTGCCGGAGCAGATAACGGTCCGCACCCGCGTCGAAATACGCCTGATAGCTCGCGCGGCTCTTCTCCCCGACGGAGAGGGTGATGGCGCAGGACGGGAACCGCTTCCGGATCTCCGAGACGATCGTCACGAGCTTCTCATCGGTATAGAACGGGTCCTCGCCGCCCTGGAGCACGAAGGTCCGGTAACCGAGGGAGAATCCCTCCGCGCAGCACGAGAGGATCTCCTCTTCCGTCAGACGGTAGCGCGAGACGTTCCGGTTGTCCCGCCGGATGCCGCAGTAGAAGCAGTTGTTTTTGCAGACGTTCGTGAATTCGATCAGCCCGCGGAGGTAGACGTCGATCCCGTAGACTTCGCGCCGGACCCGGTCCGCCTCCGCGAAGAGCAGGGCGTCGACCCCGTCCGCCTCATCGGCCGTGAGAAGCGCGAGAAAACCGTCGTCCGGGAGCGTGTGTTCCGCGGCGAGCGCAGCGATCAGTGTTTTGGGATCCATGACGACCTCCGTCCTGTCTGCCGAATCGGTCATTCCGACCGTACCCGGCGGGTTCCGCGGCTATTATATCCCAAATCCGGCGTCTTGTCAAGGGATGTGTTTTTTTGGAGAACTTTTCGAGAACTTCGCCCGAATCTCTTGCAAAACGGGTGTAAAATGATTATAATATAATGGGTTTTTATCCTGACGTTCAAATACCGCAGAATGGAAAAACGGGCTTCGGCCCTTCGGATACGACATGGTCTTTTCATCCGCCGTCTTTCTCTTCCTCTTCCTTCCCGCCGTCTGGATCCTGCACGCGCTGATCCCCGCGAAATACCTCCGCGCGCGCAACGTCCTGCTCGGGATCGCCAGCATCCTCTTCTACGCATACGGTGAGCCGGTCTACATCCTTTTGATGCTCGGCTCTGTGCTGATCAACTACGCCGCCGCCCGCCTCATCTCCTCCGCCGCGGAAAAGGGAAGCGTGAGCCGGAAGAAGGCGTTCACGGTCCTCGCGGTGATCGTCAATCTCGCGATCCTCGGCTTCTTCAAATACGTCCCGTGGCTCGTGTCGCTCATAAATGCGCATACGCCGCTCTCCCTCCCCGTCCCCGGCTTCACCATGCCGATCGGCATTTCGTTCTATACCTTCCAGATCCTCTCCTACGTTCTCGACGTCTCGAAGGGGACCGCGGACGCGCAGAAGAACTTCTTCAATCTCCTGCTCTACATCTCCTTCTTCCCCCAGCTCATCGCCGGGCCGATCGTCACCTACAACGAGATCCGCGAACAGCTCACCTGCCGCGAGGTCACAGCGGAGAAGACGGCCCGCGGGATCAAGCGCTTCCTTTTCGGCCTCTCGAAAAAGCTCCTCATCTCGAACACCGCCGCCGTGATCGCGGACGCAGCGTTCGGTGCTGCGGAGCTCACGACCTCCCTTGCCTGGGCCGGCGCCGTCGGGTACTGCATCCAGATCTATTTTGACTTCTCCGGTTACTCCGACATGGCCGTCGGACTGGCTTCGCTCTTCGGATTCCGCATCGGCGAGAACTTCAACTATCCCTATTCCGCCGTCAGCATCCGCGACTTCTGGAAGCGCTGGCACATCTCGCTCACCTCCTGGTTCCGCACCTACGTCTATTTCCCGCTCGGCGGCAACCGCAAAGGCGGCGCGCGTACGGTGCTCAACCGCTACATCGTCTTTTTCCTGACCGGCTTCTGGCACGGCGCGAACTTCACCTACATTCTCTGGGGCCTCTGGCACGGCACGCTCATGATGTTCGAGCGCGTGACGAATCTCGGCCGCCTCGAAGAGAAGAAGCCTCTCCGGCCTCTGCTCCGGCTCTACACGCTGCTCTGCGTCGCCGTCGGGTTCGTGATGTTCCGCGCGCCTTCCCTCTCCGCGGGATTCTCCTATCTCGGCGCGATGTTCTCCTCCCGGCCGGGCGTCTCCGAACTCGGCGCGCTCCTCACTCCGTACGCCGCCGCGGTGATGCTGACGGGGATCGTCCTCTCCATGCCGCTTCTGCCGAAGATCCGGGCGTGCGCGGCGGCATCCGGACATGCCCTCGCGTGGGACCGCGCCGAATACGTCCTCTGCGCGCCGCTCTTCGCCCTCTGCGTGATGACGCTCGCCTCGTCTTCGTTCAACCCCTTCATCTACTATATTTTCTGAGATACCGCCATGACTGAAAAACGAAAGCATCTTCCCGCGATCCTCTTCACCGCCGCCTTTTTCGCCCTGTGCGTCTTCTTTTCCCTCGGGATGCTCCTCCCGGGCGCGGCGGATGCGGCGGACAGCGGCGACATGCCCCGGCTCCTCGTCGACGGGAAGATCTCCGAGACCTACCGCGACGACTTCGAGGAGTGGTTTTCGAAGCACTTCGCCTACCGAGACATCCTCGTCGACGCTTTCTCCGTCCTGAAAGAGAAGGTCTTTCATACCGGGAACGACCAGGTGATCGTCGGACGGGACGGTTTCCTCTTCTTCGCCGAGACGCTTCCCGATTTCACGGGCTCCGCACCGATGACCGACGAGGAGCTCACCGCCGCAGCGGACGCCCTGAAAAACCTCTCCGAATACGCACGGGAGCACGGCGCGAAGTTTGTCTTTCTCTGCGCGCCGAACAAGAATACGATCTATCCCGAGAAAATGCCCCTGACCGTCTCCTCGCGCGGGGAGGCGCCGTCGAATCTCGACCGTCTGCTGCCGCTGCTCGTGGAGCGGGGCGTGAACTGCGCCGACGTGCGTCCCGCATTGCTCGCGGCGAAGGAGGAGCGGCTCGTCTATCACAGGCGCGATTCCCACTGGAACAACGAAGGCGCGCGGATCGCCGTCAACGCCGTTCTGGAAGCCGCGGACATCCCGCTTGACCTTTTCGGCGAACCTCTCACCAACATGACCCGCGATTTCCGCGGCGACCTCGACTCTCTCCTGTATCCGAAGACGCCCCGGTACGACGACGAATACGTTCTGGAACTCGGAGACCGCTTCCGGTATCTCTCCGGCGGGTCCGGCCCCATGAATCTCGATATCCTCACGCAGTACGGATCCGACAAGGACCTCGGCATGGACAGCGCGCTCGTGTTCCGGGATTCCTTCGGGAGCGCCCTGATCCCGTATTTCGCCTCGTGCAGCGGATCCGCGCGGTTCCACAGAGCGCTTCCGTACCGCATCGATCTGCTCGAGGACGCCCAGGGTGGGACGACGGTCGGCACGGATCTGGTGGTCGTGGAGATCGCCGAGCGGAATCTGCGCAATCTGATCGGCTCGGATGCGCGCATCGCCGGATGAATAAAGGATTTTGAACCATGAGAAAACTGCTTCCGATACTTTTGATTCTCGCACTCCTGGCGGGCCTGACACCCGTCCTGTCGTCCTGCGCCCGCGACCCCGGCGAGGTCGTGACGCAGACCGCGGAATCCGTGATGAACGCGCTGCACCTCGCGGACAAGGTGAACTTCCACACCGAAAGCTGGTACTTCGCCGAAAACCGCGTGTTCGAGCAGTACGATATGGCAAAGGAAATGGGCATCACGTTCGAGCGCGTCTCGGATATCGAGGCGGACGAGGACGCGGAAACCCTCTGGCAGCCGGAGCCCGTTCCCGATGACGTTCCGGAGCCGAACATCGCGGAGCCGGGGAACGGCGGATTCCTCATGCGGGTCTACGATTCGATGACCCTGTATGCCTCCCCGGACGACGCCTCCGCCGTGAAGGACACCCTCTCCGCCGGAACGATCGTGGAGCTGCGCGAGCAAAAGGATTCCCCGTGGGCCGAGGTTTTCTCCGAGAGCGGCGAATCCCTCGGATACGCGAAGGACGGCTTTCTGCATGCGATCGACAGGGACTGCGGCGTCTACGCGACCCTCCCGATCGAATACGGCCAGGCGAAGACCAACCAGGAGACCTACGTACAGGCATATTCGCACCTTGTCGATATCCGGCAGTACTTCAACACCGTCGAGACCTATGCCGAGGACTTCTCGGATCTCGATCTCAGCGACGTGGACTTCGTCGTCAGCATGAAGCTCTCGACCGACGGCACCTCCATCGGCGAGCCGTTCTATCACCGGAACCTCTGCCTGCTCCAGTACGACCTTCTGCCCATGATGAAGGCGGCGGCGGAGCGGTTCAAGCAGGACGGCTATACCATCATCATCTACGACGCCTACCGGCCGACCAGCGTGCAGCAGCGGTGGTTCGACGTCATCCGCGTGCACAAGTGGGTCGCGGACCCGAAGATCGGCATGGGCGGCGTCCATGACCGCGGCACGGCCGTGGATATCTCGCTGATCGATTCGGCGGGGCATCTCTGCGAAATGCCGACGCCGATGCACACCTTTACCGAGGCGAGCGACCGGCGCAGCACCCTCATGAGCGCAACCGCGCGCGCCAATATGGACTACATGCTCGGCGTCATGCTCGAATGCGGCTTTACGTACATCCAGTCCGAGTGGTGGCATTTCCAGGACGTCAACACGCTGTATTACCTGCCGACGGATCATCCGATCGATGACATCCCGCTGGCGGTCTTTGAAAACTGAGGGGAGGGGAGCGCATGAGAACCTTTGTGACCTCGGAGAAAATGATCGATTATCCCGTCCCCCAGCTCACGCCCGAAAAGAAGCGCGCCGCCCCGGCCTTCGTGCTCCGCCTTCAGGTGACCAAGTCCGCGGATCGCGCGGGGACGGAATACGCGTTTCTCGTGGCGAGGAATCTGAAGATCCCGCTCGAGAGCTTCACCGTTTCGTATGAATATACCTACCTCGATCCGGAGACGGACGAACACCGTCAGGCCTCCGGCGAGATCCGGTACGCGGACGCCGACATCAACCGCAGCAACTTCATCGTCTGCCGGATCAACGACACCAACACCGTGCTCTCGAACGGCTTTCAGGTCCGCGTGACCGAAGCGGCTGCCGAGGACGGAACGGAATATGTTTACGGAGACGGCGATTTCCTCGCGGACACCGAGAACGATCGCGCCCTGCGCTATTCCTACGCCGGGGAGAACGCGCCGTCTTCGAAGAGCGGGGAGCGGGACGGGCCGAAGAAGGAGAAGAAGGCGAAGAAGCCCGGCAGCCGGCTCGCCCATACCCTCGTCGCGCTGGCGGCGGTCCTCGCGGGCCTGCTCGTCGCCTGTCTGCTCGTCTTCGCCGTGTTCTTCGGCTTCCACTACGTCATGTACAACTACCTGATGCCCGAAGCGGACGCGCTGGTCGTCGCCGGACGTCAGGATCTCGCCGAGGATTACGTCGACCGGTATCTCGCGAACAATTATTTCTTCCGCATGTATCGCGACGAGGTGACGGAGACGGTCGGCCGCCTCTCGGACGAAGGCAGGCACAACGAAGCCTACGCCGTCTCGAAGAACGCGCCCTTTGTCTCCCTCACGAAGCAGGTTGCGGCAAAGGCTCTGGAGGCCGCGCTTGAACGGAAGGACTACCGGGAGGCGTACGCCTATGCCGCTTCCCTCGACGGGGAGTATGCCAACCTTGTCGCCCGTTCCGCCGCCGCGCATCTCACCGACGGGGACGGGAGCGAATGGAACGAGGAGGCCGCGTCGGTCGCCCTGAAGGCGGAAGACGGGGAGGTCTCGGATCTCGTGGCGCACGATCTCGCGCTCTGGTACTGGAACCGGGGCGAAAAAGCGCACGCGCGCGCTGCGGTCGGGAGGATCACGGACGAGGGCCTGCGCGCCGAATGGGAGGAACTGTTCCGGCAGGAAGAGTTTGCCGCCGTTCTCGCGACGAAGGACACCGCCTATATTCTCGCGTATCTCGACGCGCACGAGAACGTCCCGGAGCGCGACGGCTTTCTCGCCGAATACCGCGGCAAGCGGTACGACGAGTTCGTAGAAGCCGGGGAATGGCGGAAGGCGTTTGCATACGCCTCGGAATACGGTTTCGACACCGCCGAGCTGGTGAACGATCCGTCCATCGTCCGCGAAGCGCTCGGGGAAGCGTATTTTCTCCAGTCGCCCGCGCAGATGCGCCGCTATCACGCCGAGACCGTCTCCGCCGCCGACATGATCGTCTCCGTTCAGAACGGAAAGGTCAGCTGGGTCGACGGGGGCAAGGTCCTCTCGGTTTCCGGCGCCGTTTCGGTTTCCGCCGGCGAATACGTCACGAGCATCCTTTTGAACGACGGCACCGTCCGCGCCTACGCCAACCGCGCAGCCGGGAATCCGCTGACCGTGTCTTCCGTATTTGAGAACGGCTTTATCGCGGGCGCGCAGAAGCTGCAGGACGTCGTCGCGATGTCCTCCGGCGAGCGGCACACCGCCTATCTCCACGCCGACGGCACCGTCACGGTGATCGGCGACAACGAGTACGGTCAGGCGGATACCGCGAGATGGACCGACATCGTCGCGGTGGCGGCCGGACGCCGGTTTACGGCCGGACTGTGCAGCGACGGCACGATCGTGGCCTGCGGCTCGAACGCGGCCGGACAATGCGAGATCGGCGGATACCGCAATGCCGTCGATATCCGCGCCTGCTCGCAGTCCCTCGTGGTCCTCTTCCGGGACGGCACCCTCGCCGTGGCCGGTGACCGGAGCATGGGCCTGGCCGATGCCGAAGACCTATATGATGTCGAAGAGATCCGCGCCCGTCAGACCTCCGTCATCGCGCGGCTGAAGGACGGGACGTTCCGGATGTGCGGAGGGCCCGCCGAGGGCTCGAACGGAAGCGTTGCGGAGTGGCGGGACGTCATGGACTTCGCTGTCGGCGACGGTTTCGTCTGCCGCCAGTCGGTATCCGGCTCCGTCTATTCGAACGGGGAGAACGTCCCCGTCAATCCCTGAGAGGATCCGACCCATCCCCTATCCCGATCGAAAGGATTCAAGATTGCATGACAGACAAATCCGGAATCGCCGTGCCCGAGCGCGACGATTTGGAATGGACCCCGGAGCCGTCCGAGATCTGGGAACCGGAGGACGACGGAGACGCGGGGGACGAAGCGGAGCTTGCGCTGCTCGACGAGGCCGAGGCCGAAGCCGTTCTGCGCGAGCGCCGGAGCATCCCGGACAAGGTGCACAAGGTCCCGATCGTCCTCTCCGCCGTCCTGCTCGCCCTTTTCGCCGCGGCAGCCGTGACCGCATGCGTTCTCGCGCACGGCGTGTTCTCGCGGATCGGACCCGTTTCGGGAGCGATCGATGAGACGGTCGACTATCCCGTCCTGCACGATGCCTTCTGGGGAAGGTTCTGCAAGGCGGACCCGCCCGTCGCCGAGATCGACACCTCCTCGGTCGGCGAGCGTGAGGGCGGGGTCAGGGCGTTCGGCTTTCTGCGAAAGATCGTGACCGTGACCGTCGAGGACCGCATCCCGCCGGAATTCGAGACCTCCCCGGTCGTCATTTCCCCCGGCGAGTTCCCCGACAATCCGGCGGACTTTGTCCGCGCCTGGGTGGATCAGACCGCGCTGACCTTTGCCTTTGCGGGCGATCCGGAGCCGTCGGAAAACGGTCTCGTTTCCATCGCGGCGACGGACGAGAGCGGCAACCGGACGGAGCACGGCGCACCACTCACGGTCACGGAGCAGGTCTTCCGCCATGAGCGCGGCGCGAGCCGAAACGGCCTCATCAAGTCCCTGAAGGCTGCCGTTGCCGACGGGACCTGGGACGTCTCCTCCGTGGAGGCGAACACCCCCGGGACCTATCCCGTGCGCGGCGACGACGGCGAAGTCCGCTATTTCCTCACCGTCACCGTGTCGGACACCACGCCTCCGACGGCGGAACCCGACGCGCATGACATCCTCTGCGGCGAGCGTCCGGACGCCTCCCTCTTCGCGAAGGAGATCAAGGACGCCTCTCCCGTGACCGTCCGCTACCGCACGGAACCCGATTTCGACACTCCCGGCGAGGGGACGATCGCGCTCCTGCTCGAAGACGAGGCGGGAAACCGCACCGAACTCGACGTCCCCGTCATGCGCTGGGACTTCATGGCCATGCGGATGATCGAATACGGCACGACGCCCGAAGAAATCGTCGATCTGGTGCTCACCTCCAGCCTGCCGACCGACGAGGTGCGGATCCTCAGCGGCTTCAATTCTTCCCTCGGCGAGACGGGGCTGCACGAGCTGACCCTCTCCGGCCGCTATTCCTCCTTTACCCTGACCGTCGAGACGGAAGACACCGTCCCGCCCGATGCGACGGTGCACGACCTCGACCTTCTCCTCGGCGAGCGCGCGGAGCTTGACGACTTCGTGACCGACGTCCGGGACTACTCCGGCGCCACGGCGGTTTATGTCCGGGAGCCCGACTTCGGAGCCGTCGGCGAGCAGCAGGTAGACGTGCTCCTCGAAGACGGCGTCGGAAACCGGAAGACCGTCACCGCCGCCCTCTGTATCTGGGACATCCCCGCCGCCCTCACGGTCGAGAGCGGAACGACCCTCGCGGAGCTTCGGTCGCTCCTTTTCGAAAAGCACGGGGAAGGCAGCCTTCCCGCGATCGCGGACGCCGATGACCTCGCCGACCGTCAGCCCGGGGAATATGCTCTGACGCTCAGCGGCGAACACGCTGACATGTCGATCACGCTGACCGTCGAAGACACGACGCCGCCCGCCCTCACGACGAAGGCGCTCACCGTCTACGTCGGAGAAGCCGTCGATCCGTGGGGCCTCGTGGCCTCCGCGACGGACCGCGCCCCGGTGATCGTGACCTTCGAGAAAGCTCCCGACACCGCGTCGGAAGGGAACCGGACCGTGACCCTCGTCGCCCGCGACCCTTACGGAAACGAGACGCGCGCCGACGCCGTCCTCACCGTCATCGCAGACCACGACCCGCCGGTGATCTACGGTACGGCGGATCAGAAGGTCCTCATCGGCGGCACCGTGTCCTTCCGCAAGAACGTCTGGGCGGAGGATGCGAGGGACGGATCGGTGAACGTCACCGTCGATTCGTCCGCCGTCAACCTGAACGCGGTCGGCGTCTATCCGGTTGTCTATTACGCCTCGGACGCGAGCGGGAACACCGCCTCCGCCACCGCATACATCACGGTCGCGGATTTCGACGAAGACACCGTCCGGTCGTATGCCGACGCCGTGCTCGCGCAGATCCTCCCGTGGGGCGGGACCGAGCGCGAGAAAGCCAAGGCCGTCTACGATTATGTCTCGAAGAGCGTGCGGTATTCCACCTCGACCGCGCACCTCATGGGGCAGTACTGGCGCGCCGCCTATTCCGCCTTCACCACATACGCGGGCAACTGCTATACCTACTACGCCATGTCCTCGGTGCTCCTCACCCGCGCGGGGATCGAGAACATCATGGTCTCCCGCAACGATCCGAACCACCCGCATTACTGGAACCTCGTCAAGGTCGACGGGAACTGGTATCACTTCGACGCCTGCCCGCACTACGCCGGGTTCGACCTCTATTCGTTCCTTTTGACCGACGCGCAGGTCATCGACTATTCCACCTATCAGGTCGCCGGGTATTACAGCTTCGACGCAAGCCTCTATCCCGCGACGCCGTAAAATCCCACCCAAACAAAGGAGAATCCCCATGAAAGCAAAGATCTTCGCCGTCCTGACCGCCCTCGCGCTCCTGTTCGTCCTTGCCGCCTGCACGGAGGAAACGCCAAAACCCGCCGATCCCGATACGCCGAACGCAGCCGCTCTCGCGGAAGCCGACGCCGAATTCGCGGGCGGATACACCGTCAAGCTCGACGACGGCACCTCGATCACGCTCGGCGCGGTCGCGGACGACACCCTCGCAGCCCTCGGCACCGCCGACGACGTCATGGAGGCCCCGAGCTGCATCCGAACGGGTACGGACCGCGTCTATACCTTCAACGGCCGCTTCACCGTCACCACCCAGCCCGACGCCGTCGGACGCGAGCGCATCACGGAGATCGTCTTCCTCTCCGACGCCGTCGCGATCGTGGAAAACGGCGCGTCCGTCATGCTCGGCGGGGATGCGTCCGCGGCGGACAGCGCGTTCGGCGAGCCGTTTGAAGCGGGCGGCGGCATCCGCCGTTACTTTGCCGACAACGGCGTCGTCACCGTCACCGAAGACGGCGGTGAGATCACCGCGCTCAGCGTCAGCTACGCCTTCGGCTGATTTCCTCGCTTCGGTCTTTTGACGGGTTGTCGCAAATAGGGCAAAAGTTTTCGCCCGCCTTTTCCAAAATGGCGTCCGAGGATGCGCAGCATCCTCAGTCCAGGGGCAGCGCCCCGTGTCGACTCGGTTTCATCCCGATGAAACCGGGCAGAGGTCGAAACACCTAAGACTTCCAGAGAGTTCCTCTTTATGGTACTTTTTCTCCTCGATAAAGGAGAGAGAGTATACAGCAGGCGTGTCTGATGAAACAAGCGGGCTGTCGCTTTTTCTCCGTTTTCGGAGTGAATGCGACGGCCCCTTTTTCCGCGCCTCGAAAAACTTTCCCGGGACTCTTGACAGTCACGCGAACGTGTGATATAATACCATCAAACAGAAAAAGGAGGTGTGTCGTTTGCGCACGCAGAAATACTGCCTGCCCGGGACGGTCTTTGAGGTCACGGACGTTGCCGGAGAGGGCGGGCACGCGTTTTTCAGGAAAGTCTTCTACGTCTCCGACCACATCATGCTCAGCCACCTCCGCGAAATCACCGGCCTGGACGCGATGGCGCTCCAGAACTGGGTCAAGCGGAAGTGGGTCCCGAACCCCAACAAGAAATACTACGGCCGGGAGCACCTCGCGCGCTTCCTCATCATCAACATGCTCCGCGAGACGCTCCAGATCTCCCGCATCTTCTATCTCCTCCGCTACCTCAACGGGACGGAGCCGGAGGACGCGGTGATCTCGGAGGCCGATCTCTACGACTATGTCTGCAAGTGCTTCGGCGCGCTCATCGCGGACGGCGATCCGGTCATCGGGGCGCTGGACCGGGTGATCGATGACGTCCTCGCGGACTACGAGGAGCCCGTCGGCGGGGCGAAGAGACGGCTGGTGACGACGCTCAGGATCATGGTCTCGGCCTGCTGCTCGGCGTACGTGAAGGGAAGGGCGGACGAGATGCTCGACGCGCTCGGGGCTCCCCCGGACCGGCAGACGGCGCGTCACGGACCAAAACAGGAAAGGAGTACGGATCTATGATCAACTGGTGGAATTCCATGGACACGGTGGGGCAGATCTTCGCCCTCATCGCGATCCCCTCGACGCTCGTTCTCGTCGTGCAGACGGTCCTCTTGCTCTTCGGGCTGGGCGGCGCGGCGGACGGCATCGACATCGACGGCGACGGCATCCCGGATACGCCCGGCTTTGAAGGCGACGGCGACGGCGGGCTCGCGCTCTTCTCCCTGCGCGGCATCATGTCGATGGCGGCGGTCGCCGGATGGAGCGGCCTGGTCATGCATGAGGCGGAGATGCCCCTCGCGGTGACGGTGCTCCTCGCGGCGGCGTTCGGCTTCCTCGCGATGGTGGCGATCGCGTTCGTCATGAAGCTCGCGATGAAGCTGCAGCAGAACGGCAATCTCGACATCGGCTACGCAATCGGCAAGGTCGGGACGGTGTATATCCCCATCCCCGCGGCGATGAAGGGCTCCGGCAAGATCAATCTGACGATCCAGGAG
>JAEEGL012484559.1_pt1 | contig 17461 bp, 16 predicted proteins | sample 9134231 | NCBI WGS metagenome assembly JAEEGL01 (sample SAMN16246548, study PRJNA631951) | gut metagenome | biome: gut microbiome; feature: rumen; material: fiber-attached | host: Bos | place: Iran: Karaj | collected 2018-10 | reverse complement strand
TACCTGGGAAAAAGACCATACATTGTTGGGCCTGGAATTAAAACCGGTATCAAGATAGCAACGGACAATCCAAGGGAAGTGGGACCGGATTTGATCGTGGACGCTGTGGCCGGGTTTGAAGAGCATGGCGGACCGGTTCTTGTGGTGGATTTCGGAACGGCTACTTCTTATATTATGGTCAATGAAAAGGGAGAACTGTTTACAGGAATCTTTTCTCCGGGAATCAGGATTTCTGCCAGGGCTCTTTGGCAGGATGCTGCTAAACTCCCTGAAATAGAGATAAAGAAGCCAAAGAGTATCCTGGCAAAAGAGACTATTTCCAGTATGCAGGCAGGACTGATCTATGGGCAGATCGGACAGACCAAGTATATTATCAGGGAGATGATAAGAGAGTCCGGTCTTGAAAATGTTAAAGTTATTGCCACAGGAGGTCTTGGACGTCTTATTTGCGAAGAAGTAAGAGAGATCGATCTGTACGACCCCACATTGACCTTGAAGGGACTAAATATTCTTTACGAAAAAAACAGAAAGAACAAGCCGCAGCTCAAGGAATTTGAAAATGATAAAGCTCCGGAATAAAAAAGCAAAGGATTTAAAATGAACGCAGAAGATTTTGAAAAAGAATTTGATAAAGAATTCAACGAGAATAAAAAAGAAGATCTAAAAATAGATGAGATGCAAAAGACAAACAAGGGCAGAGTCTTCGAAGAGACTGCAGGTGGAAGGGTAGTTCTGTGCGGGGCAAATGCATATGAACAGAAGTATTACTTCAATCCAGTGTTTAAGCAGATTCCAGAGAGTATAAAAAAAGAGCTCAATATCATAAGTGTTCTTTTTACCCAGGAAGCCGGAGGCATCTTTACCATTGTATTTGAGGAGGATGGGACCATCAGCATTGAGACAAACGCCGATGAGGAAGATATCACTTATGACGAGATAACTGCAGGGCTTTTGGTGGGTGAGGTTCGTAGGAAAAGACAGGATCTATTCGAGGCATTGGGACTCTATTACAGGATCTATGTGCTTCACGAGAATCCGGCAGATATTCTGGATGAAGAGGAATGATACTGTTTACGAGCTATGCAGCGAGTGAACGGTAATGAATTAAGGAGTTTTATGTCAGGTTACGGTCAGTTAAAGATTGGAAATGTAATTCTGGATAACAACATAATTCTAGGACCCATGGCAGGTGTTTCAGACCTGCCTTTTCGTCTCTTATGCAGGGAAATGGGGGCAGGTCTTGTGTGCATGGAAATGGTGAGTGCCAAGGCCATCACCTACAAAAACAGAAACACCTCCATGCTTATGGAAATTCATGAAAGCGAGCACCCGGTTTCTTTACAGCTTTTTGGCTCTGAACCTCAGGTGATGCAGCAGGCGGTGGAGATGATAAAGGATAGGCCCTACGATATCCTGGATGTAAACATGGGATGCCCTGTGCCCAAGGTTGTGGGCAACGGAGAAGGATCGGCGCTGATGAAGAACCCAAAGCTTATAGGGGAAATAGTCGATGCCCTTGTCAAGGTGTCGGACAGGCCGGTTACAGTTAAGATCAGAAAAGGCTTTAATGATAATTCCGTAAATGCAGTGGAGTGTGCTCTTGCAGCCCAGGAAGCCGGTGCAGCGGCGGTTGCAGTTCATGGAAGGACAAGAGAACAGTATTATTCAGGGAAGGCTGACTGGAGCATAATTAAAGAAGTTAAGGACGCCTTGAAGATACCTGTCATAGGGAACGGAGATGTTACAGACGGCCCCGGGGCAAAGAGAATGTTCGAAGAGACAGGATGCGACGGTGTAATGATAGCAAGGGCTGCTCAGGGAAATCCATTTCTTTTCAGGGAAATCAAGAGCTTTTTTGAAACCGGATGTGCCTGTGACAGACCATCAAGACAGGAAATTTACGACACCATTGTTCGCCATGCAGATCTGCAATTAAGGTATAAGGGAGAGTATATCGGAATACGTGAGATGAGGAAGCACGTGGCCTGGTACACCTTTGGAATGCCCGGCAGCGCCAAATTCCGAAATCAGATCAATCAGATGGAGGACATGGATTCCCTTAAGGAAGTATGTGCAAAGTTCATATATGAATGGTAAAATATATGATATAGGGTCGAAATATAAAAGATTTGTATGCTTGCATTGCAATATATAACAAAAATCAGGAGGTCCACATGCAGACAGAACATGTTTTTGTTGGTAACATTCAGGAAGATTTAGGGCGAGTAAATGAGACTTTGGAAGACTATCTATACACTCTCAGGATAGCCGGCGACGATGCCAAGAGATTCAATCTTTTGGCGGAAGAGGCTATCAGGTTTATGGATACCATTGCAGGAGAGGATATTCCCATCGAAGTATGGTTTGACGGAGATGCGAGAGTTTCCAATATCTGTCTCAGACTTAGCCAGAAAATGGATGTAGACAGTCAGGAGGAACTTGTTTCAGTTTCTTCAACCGGAACCAACAGTGCTGAAAAGACCTTCATTGACCAGCTAAGAACATTTTTCGTTAAGCCCGAAACTCCTACCTGGAGCCTTAAAGAGTATCAGGCAGAACTTATGGCTAAGAGAGAAAGGGATAAATATGACCAGGACGCCTGGGATAATCTTGAACGCTCAGTTCTGGCAAATCTCGCCAGTGATATAACTGTTTCCGTAAAAGATTCGGATTCTCTTATGGTCATCAAAAAAGACTTCACAGAGTCACTTAAGTCGATCGGATCCAAGAAGCCCATTGTGGTTACCAAGCCTATTGCGTATGACAATGACAAGTCCAGCGAGGACAGAGCCCTTGAGTCTGTTGACTTTGCAGTCGATCAGCTCAGCCTTTCCAAAGAGAACAAGCTCAGAGTCAAGCTTTTGTTCGAAGAGACCATTGGCATGATGAAAGCTCTTGCTGTTGATTTTGATGCTATAGTTTATGCAGAAAAATATGTAAATGCTGTAGCCATTAAGCTGGTGGCCAGCACAGATATGAACTTCGATAAAAAGGCTGATTTCATTGATGTATCTTCCAATAAAAAGAATGCTCTTGCCAAGGGTTTTATGGGTAAGATCAGTGACCTCTTTGAGACCAGTGCCCTTAGCTATGACAGTGTAATGAGTCTGGAGCAGGAGTACAACAGCGGAAGCATTGCCTTTGGATCCATGGGTATGTATGGCAATCCCGGACTTGGCTATGATCCGGACCTTATGGGCGGCGTGATGTGGTCTCTGGCCGATTACAGAAGTCAGTTGGACGAAAATGATGGAGAAGCCGTAAAAGAAGCCTGGGACGAGCTGGAGAAATCGATTGTTGCCAGCCTTGCGGACGATGTAATCGTTGGAATCAAGAAAAATCATGTTGAGATGACAATTATTTATAAATTGAAATAAGTCAAGGAAAGCCACAACAGCCACGGGGACGGTTCTTTTGACACATTTTCCAAGCAAAATGTGTCAAAAGAACCGTCCCCGTGGCTGTCGTGGCTTTCCCTTGCTTTTCTTTGACTTCCCTCTTGCTCTGCATGCGGTTATGTGTTATATTATATGTAGTAATCAATACTACATGAAACAAGTATAGAAACCGTAATGCTGGAGGCATATTATGAATACAAGAGAACTTAAGAAATACTTGAAAGAGCACCTGGTACCATCGAAACTTTACAAGATTGGTGGTTCTCATAAGAACAGGATTTGTCTTGATAAGACAGAGAGCGGATGGGCAGTCTTTTTCCAGGATAAAAAGGAAAAAATCGGCGTCCTTAATTTTGTGGATGAGGCTTCAGCCTGCAACAGAATGAAGGATGAACTCAGAAAGCTCATGGAGCAGATGTATGGTCTGACCTGGTCAGCAGCAAAGTGATGCAACTGCCTAGTATAAATTTAACGATATGATAAATGAAATGCCCTGCGAAGAAATGGATAATCGCAGGGCATTTTTTGTGTTTTTTTAAGTTTATAAATTGTTTATATTTTTTAGTGTTGACAATTTGTTCCACATGTTCTATAACATACTTATAAAGATTGTTAGCACTCAATCGTGTCGAGTGCTAACAATAAAAACAAAAACACTACAACAAAAATATAAAATGAAAAGGAGTGACGAATTATGTTGATGCCTATGCTTTGGAGTAATAATGATATATTTGATGAGATGGATAATTTCTTTGGAGACAGATTCTGGAACGGAATGTGTGATGCAAATTGCACAGCACAGACAGAGAACAAGGCAAGCCTAATGAAGACCGATGTTATTGAGAAGGATAACTGCTATGAACTTGAGGCAGAACTTCCCGGCTTTAATAAGGAAGATATCACAATTGATCTTAAGAATGACCTTCTGACCATCAGTGCAACTCACCACGAGAACAATGATGAGAAGGACAAGGAAGGTAAGTACATCCGCCGTGAGAGAAGATCCTCTTCTTACCAGAGGTCTTTCAGAGTAGAGGGACTCAAGCCTGAGGATATAATAGCTCAGTACAGAAATGGTGTACTTACAGTCAACATCCCCAAGAAAGAAGCAATTCCGGAAAAGGAAGAAGCCACCAGGATAGAAGTAAAAGATTGAAAAGTAATTGTTTAAATAAGCCAAGGGGACGGTTCTGTCCCCTTGGCTTGTGTTATTCAGCGATATCTCTTTCTCTTGAGCCGTTAACTTCTCCGGAGAGGAAGTGACGACGGCATACAGAAACGTAGGATTCGTTGCCGCCCATCATGATCTGTTCCCCGCTTCTGACGATTTTGCCGTCAGAGACACGGGCGTTGAAGTGGGCACGTCTCCCGCACCAGCATACAGTTGGTACTTCTTCTATATAATTGGCGATTTCCATTAGTCTCTTGGAACCGCTAAACAAATGACTGGTAAAGTCTGTTCTGAGGCCATAGCAGATTACCGGAAGGTCATATTTATCCACAACCTCAGCCAGAAGGTCAACCTGCTCCTCTGTCAGGAACTGTGCTTCATCAACAATTACACAGTCCAGGTTTTTCCAGGAATCAGACTTCTTGGTGAACCATTCATTCTTAACAGTATCAAGAAATTCTTCCACGAAGGTGCACTCTGCACCAAGGCCAATTCTTGATTTGACAGTTTTTTCCCCATCGCGGTTCTCGGTCATTGGTTTTAAAAGAATAGCATTCTGACCTTTTTCAATGTAGTTGTATCTAACCATTAGAGCATTGGCGGTTTTGGAACTCCCCATAGCTCCATACCTAAAATATAGTTTTCCCATTTTTTTCCTCTTGAATTATTATTCCTTTCCCTGCAAAAGAACCAGCTTGTTGTAAGGAATCTCTATGCCATTCTCGGCAAATCTCTTCATGATCTCCACAAGACAGTCTGAACAGGTCTTGGGATTGTCTCTAAAGTCCCTGGTTTCCACCAGCACCCTCATGGTAACGCCGCTGTCATCGCAGCTCTTGCATAACACAGTGGGCCTTGCTCCGTAGTGCTTTGGATGATCCACAATAACATCAGCCATGATGTCCATTGCTTTCTGCATGTCCGTACCATAGGCCACAGAAACGCTTATGGGATATGAATATGAATTCTCCTGAGTATAATTTACTATAGTGGCAGAGCCAACAGTTGAGTTTGGTATGTAGATAATCTCGTTCTGATAGGTCTTTATTACAGTGTGTCTCAGGGTGATGTTCTCCACAAAGCCGGGCTCAATGGAATCTATTTCAACACGATCTCCTATGTCAAAAGGCCTTGAACGGGACGCCGATAAAGAGATCCCGGCAAAGACATTGGCCAGAGTTGACTGGGCTGCAAGACCTAAGACAACTGCTGCGATTCCGGAAGAAGCTATGGCTGTCTCCCAAGTTTTGGAAAACGCCGGAACGTTATCCAATACAAACAGTGCCGCTACTGCCCATATTAAGGCCAGGATCAGGCCCTTAAGGAACATCAGATGTAGCTTGCCCCTAAGAGTGTTTTTGTTCAGAATCCTGTTAAGAATCAGATTTAGAATATATGCCACGATAAATGGCAGAAAGTATTTCAAAAAAATCGCTAACGTATCTCGCAAAAATGTCATATCTGTCATATCAGTCTACCTGGTCATTTTCCTCGTCATCCATCTCGTCAAAAGCCAGCATGGAATCGATGATGTCCTCAAAATCCTCCCTGAGTTCCTCGAGAGTATCACCCTCGTAAGTATATATTTTCCCGTCAATTACCACTTCTCCGGTGTAATAATCAGCCTTCTTGTCGTAACATACGGTTCCTGTAAAACCTTCGTATTCAAATTCTTTTTCCATATTAAATACCTCCGAACCTACGGCTAATATCTTACCGCAGATGGGCTTTCATTACAATAAAAAGAATGGCTGTCGCACTAATTAGTGTGGCAACCTTTCCTTACGCTCAGCCCCAAGGTATCCATTCGGAAATGCTTGTTTTCGTCTGCGGTGTGATTTTAAGACTCATAAATGAATAGTGCTCTCCTCTCAGCGCTGTTCGTAACAGTCGAGCTCTATTCATTTCTTCATCTTGAAAATCATCATCCGAGAACTGCACATTTCCAAATGTAAAACTTGGGGCTGTGCTGTCTATGAACAATCCTGTAAAAAACAAAAACCGAGCTTCGAACAGCTCTTTAAGTTAAACATAAAAATTTTAAATGGCTGCCAGATCAAGCTGCTGGACGGTCCCGACACCACCGCTCTCACGAAGGAAGATGCCGCTGGCCCTAAGCATTCCCGCCATTACGAGACTGCTGTTTCGCTCTGCAAATTCGGTACTTGCGCTCCCCAGGTAAATTGCACCTACATCAGCTTCTTTCAGGGACATAAGTGTATCTGTTCCGTCTTCGTTTTTTAGCCAAATTTGGAGCTTACCATAGATTTCATCAGATTCATCAATCCAGCCGTTATTGTCGTTATCATAGGCGGCAAGATCCTTAAATCCGTTACCGCTTCTTACTCCGAACAATTCAGAGCCATCATTTATTTTTCCGTCACCGTTTTTGTCGTAGGTAAGGAATCCACTTCCTGCAACCGGAGCGGAGATTTTTTCTTCTTTACCGTCACAGTCAAGGTCAAAGAAGAAATTCTGGTCGCTAACATGAGTTATCTCTTTTCCTACATTGATCACCAAAGGATCAATCATGTTAACAGCGCTGGAAATGCTCATTCCTGCGTATTCGGTCAGCTTGCTGGAAAGGCTAAAGCTCAGATTGAAATCGATGCTCCTACCGTCCTCAGTAAGAGCAGTGCCTTTTCCTTCAAAGGTAGTAGATTCCTCTTCTATGTGAGTCATTTCAACGGTGGTGGTCTTGACGAACATATTACCGGTGAGCATATTTGAAGTCTGACTTATCATATCACGGTAGTGACTGCTTTTGCTGTCTCCTCCTAGGAGCTGAAGGAGTCTTAGGATTCTGTCTAGGAGAGTGGTACGCAGCTGTGCCATCTGATCCTCCAAAGTTGATTCTGCGCTTGAAAGATACTGAGATTTCTGCGGCTTAAGTGAGGTGTAACTCTCGCTTCCTATGGCATTTTCACCGGACTGTGTTATTTCCAGGGAATCCATCTTTCTCTCCTGATTTTGGAGACTTTCCAAAAATGAGTTTCTTGTCATTACCCCACTTTGAACGGAAATAGTGTTTTCCTCAAAGTAGGTGTGGCTCGAACAAAGATCTACGGTACTCTGTGCAATTTTCATTGTGCCTCCTTGTCAAAGGTCAGGAATGGGCAAAAAAATTGAACCTCCATTCCTGAAGAAGTTTCTCTTCCATGAAGATCCACGCTATCCTTAGCACATAATGGGATGGTATGTAGCTGGCATACTGCTTTTGGTGAAATAAGCCGCACAGTGAATATTTCATGCAAAAGCATGATACATATAAAAATCCTCACTTAATATATCGGCTAAGGAGAAAAATTGCTTATGGGGAAATGGGACGAAAATAAGAATTTGTTATAAAGGCAGATATAAAATGTGTTAAATGGACATAATGTATATGGCTAAAGCATAGTAGCTACTAGGTAGATTTTTGAGTTTTAGAAAATCAGGACGAAGCTGAAAACAAGCATTTATGCCTGCTCATCCACTATGCCATAAAGCTGACCACCACCCTACGCATGGGAGAGGGAGATGACCATCTCGGCGGCTTCCACCATGCCGGTGCCGGAATCCATGGAACACTTCTGGAGGTACTTGTGGGCTTCGGGTTCGGACATGTGGTGCCTCTCCATAAGTATTTCTTTTGCGAGAGCAATGACCTTTTTATCTTCCTCGCTTCGGTTTAGGCGCCGTTCCTTGGACTTCTTGCGCCTTACCGTAACACCCTCCAGCATCATGTTAAGAGTGGCGAAAAGATCATCCTTTTTAAGGGGAGTTGGGAGGTAAACGACTTTATCATCAGTTGCGGGAGATTTATCGGGAGAAGCAATCAGAAGCATCTGAAAATAAGCAGGAAGATCTTCAGACAGCTCACTAAAGAGCATGTCACTTAAGCGGTAGCCACATATTATGACTCCGCTTCCAAGGTTTTCCATGGCTGAAAGAGCCTGCACACCGGAGGTGCAGGTTATTATGTTTTCGTAGCCGCCACGGCTCAATATGCTTTTGAAATTCTGCGCATCCTGCGACTTAGCAAAAGCAATGATGATGTTCACACAGATACTCCTGGCAATTATCATGTAGTAATATGTTCCACTCGCCATGAACGCCAAGCCGCGATTCATAGAATGCTGACGCATTCTATTTCATCCGTCTTGTCGCCCTATAGTCTGATTCCTATATGTGCCGATTTGTGAGCAAACTCCCATCGGTACAATCGGAAATCAGCCTGCATGGCTCGTTATATCAGAAAATGTTCAGATATCTTCTTATTTCCCACTGGGTGACGCAGCTGCGGAAATCCTTCCATTCTGAGCGCTTTGCGTCAAGAAACTTATTGTAAATTGAATCACCTAAAACGGACTTTACGAAATCGTCATTCTGGTATGCATCTATGGCTTCACCGAGAGTCATTGGAAGGGTTTCGATTCCACTTTCTCTCAGCTGATCATACGTAGTGTCCTTGAGATTCTGTGAAAGCTCTGCAGGAGGAGTCATCTTCTTTTCGATACCGTCTATTCCTGCTGCAAGGAGAAGGGCAATAGCAAGATATGGATTACAGGTGGCGTCGGGATTTCTGATCTCAAGCCTGGTGCCGGCGCCTCGCTTGGAAGGAATTCTTATAAGAGCGCTCTTATTGGATGAAGATGAGGACCAGGAAATATTTACGGGAGCATCAAATCCGGGAACCAGCCTCTTGTAGGAATTAACAATAGGGTTTGTGACCAGCGTCATTCCCTTCATATGGGCAAGGACTCCTGCGATGAAGTGCTTGGCGGTTTCAGAAAGCTGGCCATTTTCACTGTTCATAAAAAGATTGTTGCCGCTTTTGTCTGAAGCCAAAATGTTAATGTGCATACCTGAGCCGTTTATACCTTCAACGGGCTTTGGCATAAAAGTTGCGTAGAGTCCATGCTTTTTGGCGATAGTCTTAACGGCCATCTTGTAGGTCATGATCATGTCTGCAGCGCGCTGGGCATCCTCTTCCTTAAACTCGATCTCGTGCTGGGCCGGAGCAATTTCGTGATGTGAAGAAGAAATATTGAAGCCCATTTCTTCCAGATTAAGAATGATGTCACGACGGACATTTTCACCCTGATCAGCGGGAGCTACGTCAAAATAGCCGGCTCTTTCGTGGGTTGTTGTAGTGGGCTGACCGTTGTCATCATAATCAAATAAAAAGAACTCCGGCTGGGGGTTCACTTTAAAGGAAATCCCCAGGTCATTGGCTTTTTTTACAACATTGTGGAGAATGTTTCTTGGATCTCCTGAAAAGGGTTCTCTGTCAATGGTGTAGACATTACAGAACATTCTTGCAACTTTTCCTGACTGGGGTCTCCAGGGATATATTTCGAAACTGTCCAGATCGGGATAGAGATACATGTCGCTTTCATCGCTCTGTACAAAACCTTCTACCGATACACCGTCGAACATGCACTCGTTGTTAAGGGCAGCCTCCAACTGACTTGAAGCGATGGCGATATTCTTTGGAATGCCGAAAATATCGCAGAACTGAAGCCTTATGAATGCAACATCTTCTTCCTCAACAATGCGGAAAATATCCTCTTTTGTATACTTACTCATATAACCCTCCGTAATTTTATAAAAAAAGGACACCAAAAAACAGCGAACAAGCCTGTTCGTGTTCCTGGCGCCCTTGCCGTTACTGATAATATCTTATTTTCTTTAGTGCCTTATGTCAATGAGATTTAAATTTTATTGATAATGGTCTGATTCCTTTATACAATAATTGTGAAATTGTATTCACAATAACGGTTGCCGGGACAGATATAATCCATTATAGTCTGGAATTATCAAGTCAGGCACATGAGGAAATATACATGAAGGACGTTAGTTTTTATGAAATAATCCTGACAAAAGAAGATTTAAAAATAGTATCTGCAGATGCCAGAGTGTACGATGCCCTTGGTGCCTATGCGGTAAAACCCATGAATGAGCTGATTGCCATTGAGGACATTGAAATCTTTGAAAATAATGTTAAAAACTGTGACGGTAACTGGTATCCCAGTAAAATAATAAGTCCGGATACCATGTACTACTGCTATGTAAGAGCCGAAAGATATAATGATAAGCTCATCAGGGTCACAGTGGTCAATGCTAAGGATCTTTTGAATGCCCATTCCACATTGATGAAGGCCATAAATACAGCTAATGCCCAGCTGAGTCTGTATGAGGATGTCTTTTTTGAATATAGTCCCAAAACGGAAAGCATCAGCGTACATAATACGGAATTGGCTGACTTTGAAACGGGCTCATACGCTATTTCCGAATTTGTAGAGATTTTACTGAAAAGAACGTCTGAGGACCAAAAACAGGCTGTGAAAAGCTTCTTTGCCCAGGTCAAATCCGGAGTGGGCAGAAGTACAACTATGATAGAAGGCAATATCCTCAATGATGATGAGACAGTTGCGCATACGGTACTGGAAGAGTCATTTGTGTTTTATGATAAAGACTCTGAAGGCGTGGTGGGACATATACAGCTTCGAAGGAGCAGGGAATCCATCAAGCCCACCTTTATCAGATATGACTCGCTTACAGGATTAGTTGAGAAGGCAGATATTATCAGAATAGCCAGGGAGAGAATTGATGATAAGAGGCTGAAGGGAACTACACTGGTCATCATTGACGTGGACTTTTTCAAGAGTATAAACGATAGCTACGGGCATCAGTTTGGCGATGATGTCATAAAAAAAGTTGCGGATATAATATCAGGTGAAGTAGGGAATAACGGTGTTTCAGGGCGCTTCGGCGGAGATGAGTTTTTTGTTGTGCTATATGATGTGCAATCCGAACAGCAGCTTCGGTCAGTGTTATATGGAATAAAGAGTAAGGTAAGTGCTACCTTCCCGGATAAGGGGATAGACAAGGATAATCCGCTTTCGGTGTCCATAGGTTCCGCTGTTTTTCCAAAAGATGCTGACAATTATGAGGATCTTTTTATGCTGGCGGATCACTGTCTATATCTGTCCAAGGAAAAGGGCAGGAACAGATATGTCATGTATGAGCAGGATAAACATGGGACACTTGAAGAAATAAGGATTAAACATCAGACTTCCAGGAAGATAAATGAAAGGGAAACTACCTATGGAGATGTACTTGTCAGGATGCTTGATATGACTCTTCATGGAAAAGATATTCCTGTGGATACTTATGTAAGTGACTTTGCGGAAACTTTCGGACTTCAGAATGTCAATCTGTATGTAGGTGCACCTTTTGTGCACAAATGCTCCGGGGGAAGCGATGCTATCAAGGACAGTACAGCTACAGAATTTGTTGTTAATATACTTAACAGTGAAACCAGGAACAAATATTTTACTCTCGGAGATTTTGTGGTACTGGACCGTTTGGAGGTATTGCCTCCCTATGCTCATAACATTAAGGAGTTTCTGATAAAGAGAAATGTTTTCTCTCTGATCCTAATGAGATTCTACGATAAAGATAAGAAGGAATGTATTTTGATAATATCCACTGTTGGAAGGAAAAATCAGTGGAATCAGACTCATTTTAAATATTACAGGGCTTTTGCGGATATATTGTCTCTCCATTCGCTTTAACTTTTTTTTCAAAAAATTATTAAAATACTCTAAAGTTTTTCAAATACCTTCCGATAAATAACGTAGAAACCAAAAAAGTATAGTTAAATCCTTGGGTATTGACGACATTACTTCTAAAAATAATAAGGGGAAATTTTTTTAGGAAAACTAAAGTAATGTGATTTTCTACCGATAAATGAAGTAGAAAACAAAAAATACTCCAGGGAAGGAGGAAAAGATTATGCGAATAGAAGCATACAGTCAGGTTCAGCAGATTTACTCAAACAACAAAGTAAGTAAGCCACAGGCAGCAAAGAAGACTAATGATATCAGGGATACAGTATCATTCTCTTCAATAGGTAAAGATATCCAGGTGGCAAAACAGGCTGTGAGCGCTGCTCCGGATGTCAGGGAAGATGTCGTAGCATCGTTGAAAGCTGCTATTAAGAACGGTACTTATGATGTGAGTGGAGAGGCTTTTGCTGATAAGCTGCTTTCCAAATTTGAAGAATTGTCATAAAACGGTCCCGGGCGCGATAGCTTATCACGTGTGGAACTGAAAACACAATTCATAAGATTCAGAAAATAACAATTTAATATACAGGAGGATAATTCCAGTGGCAAGTTTGATGGAAAATCTTGTAGATATACTTGATCAGGAATGCAAGATGTACGAAAAATTACTGGGGTTGTCTAGCCGCAAGACCACCGTTATCGTATCAGGTGATCTTAAGGCACTTGCGGAAATCACGGATGAAGAGCAGTGCGTGATAAGCAATATCCAGCACCTGGACAAAGTAAGACAGGCTGCTATGGAGAACATTGCATGCGTACTTAACAAGGATGTTGATTCATTAAAACTGACCGATCTGATTCAGGTTCTGGAGAAGAGACCGGAGGATCAGAAAAAACTGGCAATACAGCGGGACAGACTGGTAAATGTCGCAGGTAATGTCAGACGTGTAAACGGCCAGAACCAGGAGCTTTTGATGAGTTCCCTGGAAATGGTGAAATTCGAAATGAACATCATCCAAGCGTCTAAGAGAGCACCCCAGACGGCGAATTATTCCAGAACGTTAGACACTACGGGAACATGTTTAGGTTACACATCGGGCGGGTTTGATGCAAAGCAATAAAGTACCATCTTTAGAAACGAAAAAGGTGGTACCGCTGCATGAAGGATAACCCACCCGGGGAACCGGCATAACCGATAGTGTCTTTTTTGCGCCCAAAATTAGGGCACCGTAACCGTAGAAACGAGGAGGCAACGCACATGTCACTTATGGCGAATCTGTATGTTGGTCAGTCAGGACTGATGGCAACGCAGAATGCACTAAATACAACTGCACATAACATGGCGAACCTGGATACGGAAGGGTATACAAGGCAGCAGGTCCAGATGGGTACCAGAGCATATCAGACTCTTGAAAAGAAAAACGAGCAGATATCCTGGAAGCAGATCGGAACAGGCGTCAATTATAACCACTGTAAGCAGGTAAGAAGCTTCTTCCTGGATCAGTCCTACAGACAGGAGAGCGGAAGATATGCCTTCTACGACGTTTCCACAAAAGCACTTGAGGAGATTGAGGATCAGTTGCAGGAAATGAACGGATCAGAATTCGCAGATTCACTTAACGATCTGTGGGTTTCCGTACAGGAGCTGGCAAAGGATCCTTGTTCTGCGGTTGCACAGAGCCATCTGGTGCAGAGAGCTAACGAGTTTCTTACAAGAGCCAAGAGTGTTTACGAGGGCCTGGTTTCATATCAGAATAATCTGGATTCAACCATAGCCGATATGGTAAAAGATATAAACTCCATCGGAGATAGGATAAGACAGCTTAATGAGGATATCGTGGATATCGAGTCCGGCAGGCAGGAGCAGGCAAACGACATGAGGGATGAAAGAAACATTCTTCTTGATAAGCTTGCTGAATATGGAAAAATAGATTATACAGAGGATATTTTCGGAAATGTAACGGTTCTTTTTGAAGGATCTTCTTTTGTAAATACAGATCATGTAAACCACATAGGAATCGACACAAAGCTCGAGAGCCCTGTGGGATATGCAACTCCGTATTGGGAGTATGCAGCAAAAAAGGAAGTGGACAGCCACGGAAATGAGACAGTGGTTTCCATAGACGGCGGTCACCTCTACGATCTTACACAGACAATTTCCACTACAGTAAATACAGATATAGGAAAGCTCAAAGCAGTTCTTTTGGCAAGGGGCGATCACAATGCGACCTACCACGACATAGCTGAAAGTGAAGATCATTACAACAGCAATATTTCACAGTCGGTTATCATGAATGTTCAGGCTGAATTTGATCAGATGGTTCATAACATCATGACCAGGATAAACGAAATTTACGAGGCTGCTGAAAGTAATCCGGCTATTATAGATAATTCCCTGGGACTTCCTTCGGATTACGCTCTTTTTACAATATCCAATCCCACAGACAAGCTCAATTATGAGATAGGGGACAATGAAGCGGGAACCATCAGCACAGGATTTACAATTAAGAACTCACAGGTTAACGCAAAACTTATTCAGGATCCGGCTCTTTTCACCTTCAGGACAGCAGAGGGAAAAGAAGACACAGAGACCATGGCAGCTTTGAAGGAAGCCTTTACCGAAGAAAAGTATGTTTTAAATCCAAATGTGGCAACAAGAAATAATTTCATTTCATATTATAACAGCCTGGTTTCACAGGTTGCCAACTCAGGAGACGTATATAACAGCGTTGCTACCGCACAGGAGCAGACAGTATCGGCAATTGAGTCCGGAAGAGAACAGATTATCGGAGTATCGAGCGACGAGGAACTTGAATTCATGATCATGTTCCAGAATGCATATAACGCCTCCAGCCGATATATAAATGTAGTAAGCGAGATGTTGGAGCATCTGGTATCAACCCTTGGATCATAAGGAGAAAAGCCTATGGCATCACAATTTTTTGGTCTTAATATTGCAGCATCAGGACTTAGGGCATCAAATGCCGCCCTCAATACAACTGCAAACAATATTGCAAATGCCAACACAGACGGGTATAGCAGGCAGAAGGTTAAACAGGAAGCCAGCGATGCCCTTAGAGTCTTTTCCAGATACGGCTGTGCAGGTGCCGGTGTAGACACAATTGCCATAGAAAGAGTAAGAGACAGCTTCTACGATGTCAAATACAGGAACAATGAGGCACTGCTTGGCAACTACACTCAGAAGAACTATTACAACGACATGATAGAAAAATATCTGGATGACGACGGAACCACGGGTTTCTCATCACTTTTTGACAAGATGGAGGCCTCCATCGAATCCATGATGACAGCAGCGGGAACTACCGAAACTAAGGCTACATTCATTTCAAACGTAAAGAGCATCACAGAATATTTTAACAACGTATACACAAACCTCCAGCATGAGCAGGCGGACATCAACACAGAGATAAGGATGTGTGCCGACAGGATAAGCTCCATAGCACAGGAGGTTGCTTCCATAAATAAGCAGATCAATATCATAGAAATGACGGGAACCACAGCAAATGAGCTCAGGGACAAGAGAGATACCCTGGTGGACGATCTTTCCAAGCTGATAAATGTTGAGACCAAAGAGACTCCGGTGGTTGACGAAAGAGATCCAAACCGCGTAACTGGAGCTACAAGATATGAGATATGGGTTGGAGGATCTTATCAGCTTGTTGATACCTACGAATACAGAAAGATGATCTGTGTAGCCAGGGATTCCGATGGGGGAACCAATCAGAACGATATAGACGGTCTCTACGATATTAAGTGGGGCTACGGAAGTTATAAGGACGGAGATAATGTCAGCGAACTAGCTGATTTTGCTCTGGACTCACAGCTTATAGGCGGAGAACTTCAGGGGCTTTTAGCCATGAGAGACGGAAACAACGGTGAGTATTTCCATGGAAAGAGCTCCGAGATCATAAAAAGAGACAACGGTACGTTGGAAGTAAGGGTAGATGTTTCTGAGTCTTATCTTATGGATATGACCAAAGTTACACTTCCCGAGAGCGGAACAATTCATATCGGGGCAAAGGATTATAAGTATTCCAGCTGGTACTACGACGGAGAATCCACATACACATTTGTTTTTGACGAAGCTTCCCTTACCAGCTACCCTGATCCCAACAAAGAGGCATCGATAGGATATTACAATAACTATCAGGGAATTCCCTATTACATGTCACAGATGAACGAATGGATCCGTCAGTTCTCGGATTCCACCAACAGAATCCTTGTAAGTGGTTATACAGCAGATTCTCTTCAGGGAATAAATCTTTTAACAGGAAATATGTCAAAGGATTCTAAGGCTCAGTTCGGATATGAAGATTTTACAACTCTTTCGGAGAATAAAGGCTACTATAAGGTTACAGCCGGAAACTTTGCAGTAAACGACGCTATGGCCAAGAACGCAGACAGACTTGCAACCAAGGCCGATATAACAGAGGGTGAATCGGAATTCGGAAATCTCACAAACTTAAAGGATATGCTTGATACCAAGAAGATATTCCGAGGTGCTTCCTCAGGCGAGTTCCTTACAAAGGTTCTGGCAGATGTGGCCCTTAATAAGAATAATTCTCAGACCCTTGAAGATACTTATACTTCACTGGAGAATACCATAAATAATCAGCGCCTGTCGGATTCCGGCGTGGACGAGGATGAAGAGGCATCCAACCTGGTCAAATATCAGAATGCATATTCTCTTTCTTCAAAGATGATACAGACACTGACAGAAATCTATGACAGACTGATACTTCAGACCGGAGTATGATAATAGCACGGCATAACGGAGGATGTATTTATGCGAATCACCAATAAGATCATGCAGAACAATTCCCTTTACAACATCAATAACAACAAGATCACAGAGGATCAGCTTAATACCATGATGTCGACGGGAAAAAAGCTCACAAGACCTTCGGATGATCCTGTAATTGCCATAAGAGCGCTGCGCCTTCGAAGCAATGTTACACAGATTTCACAGTACTATGAAAAGAATGCGAAGGATGCGGAGAGCTGGCTGGATGTAACTGCAGATGCTCTCTCTACAATAACATCAGTCTTGACGGACAGCATTAAGCAGGCAACAAAGGGAGCAAACAAGGATCTGACTCTGGATGATCTTGATACCATCATAACCCAGATGGATGCTCTGGCCAGTGAGTATTATTCAACCGGTAATGTGGATTATGCGGGAAGATATATTTTTACCGGCTACAGGACCGATACATCCCTTACCTATGACAAGATAACCACCGCGGATTATACAGACATAAATGACGAGTTCAATGGCTCGGATATTACAGATTCCAGCAGAGTTCTGAATAAAT
>JAEEGL011591808.1_pt1 | contig 17461 bp, 15 predicted proteins | sample 9134231 | NCBI WGS metagenome assembly JAEEGL01 (sample SAMN16246548, study PRJNA631951) | gut metagenome | biome: gut microbiome; feature: rumen; material: fiber-attached | host: Bos | place: Iran: Karaj | collected 2018-10 | reverse complement strand
AGAAGTTCTTGTGCCCAAAACCCAGCAAAAATCTTGGGAACATAATAAGCATATTGATGCTTATGTACCCAAAAACCAGTAAAATTCTTGGAGACAAAATCGCTAGATAAAGCTTTAGTACCCAATGTGTATCAAATATCTATATTTCGCTATTTGAACTCAAGAGTTTTAATACCACCTTTGGTGCAGGCAGGGCACCAAAGAAATACAGGATTTTCACAAGCTATATAGCACGAAGCAAGAATAAGTATTTTTTAGTCACTAATTTCAATAAATAAAAAAAACACCTTTATCCTTTCTTTTTTAGGATTGGATAAAGGAGTTTTTATGGATTGATAGTGAAATCACTTTGCAATAAATGGAATCTTAAAATGAAGTTGTCCTATATATCTTCCTTCAATAGCATTGTAAGAGATATATGGATTTTCCCAGTATCTTGCATCGTGAGAATTCTCTCTGTTATCCCCTAGAACAAATACACAGTTATCTGGAACAGTGAAAGTCTTTGGGGAATTCGTTTCTACATTTTCACTGATATAGGCACTCTCATCGGCTTTACAGCCATTGATATACACAAAGCCATTATGAAATTCAATTGTGTCCCCAGGAATACCGATTACTCTCTTTACAAATTCCAAATTAAATTCATCAGAATGAAATGCAATGATATCGCCACGCTGGGGTTCTGCCTTAACATAAGCAAGTCTGTTATAAATAACCGTCTTCCCTATGATAAGCTTCGGTTCCATTGAACCAGATAAATTGGTACCTATTACGATAACTCTTGTGCAGATAACATACCATACGACGCAAGGGAAAAGAACCCTCAATACATTCTGAAGCCAATATGGTATTACATCTACCTTATCTTTCTTTTTTGTTTTCTCCTCCCTTTTATTTAATTCATCTTCTGCTTTTATCTGTTCAATTTTTATGTCTCTTCGGATATCGAGGATAAGGCCAAGTGCCAGGTATATAATAAGAGTAAAGAGAAAAATACCTCCCCATAACATGAGGTTTTTTTTCCCATTAATATCAGGTATTACAATTGTCTGTGATACTTCATTTTTAACCGATAACAATATCTTAAGAACCATGGTATTTACCTTATTTTAAATATTTTGTTCAAGAATCTATAGTTTTTACTGCATATATCCTACAGCTATTTTTTTACAGCCGTCAATGATTAGCATTTCCACCTGTGTATTTGGAATTGCCTGTAGCCATACTGATAGATCGTTAGTCCTGGATTCATCTGTACTTGAACTGCTCTGCTTCCTCAGGTGTTAAATCTGCCGGACGTTTACCATGTGCTTTTGCATATCTGCACAGTCCCATGATATCAATTCCCAAATCAGCAAAAGACTCATAAGGCGGATTCTTCTCGATATAATCAAGAATCTCATGCTTATTAGTATTCTTCACCATTGTCATCATAGTTGTATACCTCCATGATTGGCACCATCGTATCATCATCAAACTTTGCCCAATTACAATGCCATCCCGTTCTTGAATTAAATTTTTGAAGAACCGACCTTCTTTTGATTCTGATTATCTCAGTATCGTAAATCTCTCCTGTCTCAACTAGCTTAAGGCATGGTGTCAATTCATCAAGCTTAAATGTTATCATTGCTAACTTCCAATCTAAAATTATTGCAAGGAAGTGCGCAAATGCCACTCCTCCCTCACGATAATTATAACAAATCCGAGCTACCCTGCTAATGTCATAAAAGCTTTTTAAAAATACTTTAACCGTTATAGTTCAAATTGCTTCAAATAATTAGGCGAAAAGAAAGGATAGCACGTTATGCGCTACCCTTATCTATAGTTTTGGTTACTTTATTGGCTTCTTTTTGGCAACAGCTACGGCTCCAACAGTGAATACAGCCACGGCACAGATCCCAATAATGATATAAAGAGTGTAATTAGGCTTTTCAGCAACTACTGCCGCTTCTTCTGTGACAGGTTCTTCAACAGTTTCCTGTGCTTCTTCAACAGGTTCTTCTATTACTGGAGTGCTTGCTTCTTCAACTGATTCTGCAATAGGTTCTTCCTCTATAAGCTTTAAGATATTTTCAGGCGAAAGGATGAGCGATTCAATAGCTTCTGTAAAGGTTATGGTGATGAAGCCATCTTCTACAGTAAGTGTTTCATTCTTTGACAGATATTCGCCTGCTGATTCTGTGAAGAGCATTACTTCTGTTCCATCAGCATAAGGTGATGCAATCTTCAGCTTTACGACATCCTCATACTCTGTAGGGAGTGTTATATCCTGTAACTTAAGCTTATATGCTGCTTTTAAGTCTTCTGAATCACAAGGTTCAAGGAAAGCTGAAAGATCAAGTGCATATTCCATATCTGAACGCCAGTCTTCAAATATCCATGAGAAAAGTATGTTTCCATCACCGTCTACATAATTGATGATTCCGGTTTCGTTTCCAGCATGTGTTGCATTAAGGCGGCTGCCTTCAATAGTATTCATAGCGGATTCCATTGCAATATTCAAATACATGCTATCTTCAACGCCGTCTTTTGAAAAATGTGCGAAGCTCTCTTTTGCTTCATCAGTAATAGCGTCAAAATCATGTGACCATACCTTTGCAGGGGCTGTCTTTTTTGGCTGTTCTGTAGCGGACTGCGTTGGCTGACTCACGCTTTCATTTCCGTCTTCTGGAACGTAACCACCGTTAAGGATTATCGCTTCTTCTTCTGGGGTATAATAATACTCGGAGAACTCTTCTCGAATTATTTCTTCTACTTCTTCGTCAGTATATCCCATGTCAAGAAGCTCCATTATACGCTCGGCCTCCTCATGTGGAACGGCTATCTTCTGTGTGTTTTCAAAAATAACTGTTGCACAAATCCCTATTAGAACCAATGTGATTGGCAATACGCTATTTAATATTTTCTTAACTCTTCTCATTCTATATTTCCTCCAAAATCACTTTTGTTTTGATGAGTTGTTATTTACCTTTTCTAATTATATTTTCTCACATATCCGGGGGATTGCAAAAAAACTTTATTCTCACTATTCATGCAGTTTTGCGAAACATATATCCACGTTTTATGGTGGCATTCTACAACATTTTATAAGATTTTCTATTTCTGTCAAGGCACATACGATCTTTGTCATTACCATTCACGCCTTTTCAGAAAACCATCATTCCCATGCCCCAGGCGTACAATAAGTTTTTTTCGCCGCTCCAGTGCGGAAGTTCATGGTTCTCAAAATTTCATTACCGGATTCTATGGTTCAAAAAACTCGTGTCCGCTCTGCACGTTGTCCGCGAAGCGGACACTCAGACATGTTGAACCAAAGCAGAATCCGGGAAAGAAATTTTGAGAACTCATAAACTTAACCTTCTGTCACAGGACGAAAAAAACTTATTTGTACTTCTGGGGCATGGGAACAGGCCAACTGAAGCACCACAAATTTCATCAAGAAACAAATTAATTTTACCATGATGTAATTGTGTAATTTTGTGGTATCATAATATTTATCAAAAAAAACGAGCAAATTTATCATGCTCGCATATAATTTTATCAACCAAACCGACCGATATTAATATCGCAGGTTAAATATTATCAACCAAATCATAAAAGTAAGAAAAGGGGAGCAGCATTATGAAGAACTTTGAGAAGTATAAGCGTCAATATTTCATGCCACCTAAGGTAAGCTATGACTGGGTGAAGAAGGACTATCTCGATCATCCGCCCATCTGGTGCAGCGTAGACCTCAGAGACGGCAATCAGGCCCTCATAGAGCCCATGAGTCTCGATGAGAAGCTGGAATTCTTTACAATGCTGGTAAATCTCGGATTCAAGGAAATCGAGATCGGATTTCCCGCAGCTTCTGAGACAGAATTTGAGTTTGCAAGAACCCTTATCGAAAAAAATATGATTCCCGATGATGTTACCGTTCAGGTTCTTACCCAGGCCCGTGAACATATCATAAAGAGAACCTTCGAGGCTGTAAAGGGCGCTCCAAGAGCCATCATCCATCTTTACAACTCCACATCCGTAGCTCAGCGTGAGCAGGTTTTCAAAAAGAGCAAAGAGGAAATTAAGCAGATCGCCATTGACGGTGCGAAGCTTCTTGATAAGCTGGCCAAAGAGACTACAGGCAATTTTTCATTTGAATACTCTCCCGAAAGCTTCCCCGGAACCGAAGTGGATTATGCAGTTGATGTCTGCAATGCGGTTCTTGATGTCTGGAAGCCCACCAAGGAAAACAAGGCTGTCATCAATATTCCCACCACAGTAGAAATTGCAATGCCTCACGTTTTTGCAACTCAGGTTGAGTATATCAGTAAGAATCTTAAATACCGCGACAATGTAGTTCTCTCTCTTCACCCTCACAACGACAGAGGCACAGGTATCAGCGATGCAGAGCTTGGATGTCTTGCTGGAGCTGACAGAATTGAGGGCACTCTTTTTGGAAACGGGGAAAGAACAGGAAATGTTGATATCGTAACCCTTGCCATCAACATGTTCTCCCACGGTGTGGATCCCAAGCTTGACTTTAGTCATATCATGGAGATTGGGGAAACCTACGAGCGTCTTACCAGAATGCGCATTTACGAGCGTCAGCCCTATGCCGGCCAGCTGGTATTTACAGCTTTTTCCGGATCTCATCAGGATGCCATTTCCAAAGGCTTCTCCTGGCATGAGCAAAAGAAAGATCAGGGCATATGGTCTGTTCCATACCTTCCTGTCGATCCCAAGGATCTCGGAAGAGAATACGACGGCGATGTTATCAGGATCAACAGTCAGTCCGGAAAAGGCGGCGTAAGTTATATCCTCAAGACCAACTATGGAATGATGGTTCCAAAGGAAATGCAGGCAGATATCAGCTACACCATCAAGGATATTTCCGACAGAGAGCATGCTGAGCTTTCACCGGCCCGCATCTATCAGATTTTTGAGGACAAGTATGTCCACAACGACAATGTATTCAAGATTACTGCCTGCCACTTTAAGCAGATAGACGGCATTCTTGCAGAGGTAACAATTTCTCATGCAGACAAAGAACATGTGGTTGAAGCCAACGGAAACGGTCGTCTTGATGCAGTGAGCAACGCTATCAAGCAGTATTTCAACATAAGCTACGAGCTCTCAACCTATGAGGAGCACGCTCTTTCAAGAGGTTCCTCCTCCAAGGCCTGCACCTACGTTGGCATAACCCACAACGGCAAGAAGTTCTGGGGCGTAGGAATCGACGAGGATATCATCAGATCCTCCATCAATGCACTGGTCATCGCAGTTAATCAGATCGATGCGGTAAAAGAGATAAAGAACAGTAAGGACGAGCGTATCAATTCCATCATCAACTACATTCAGGAAAACTACCTGACAGTAACCTTGGATGATCTCTCCAACCAGTTTTATCTTTCAAAGCCTTATCTTTCCAAATATATTAAGGAAAAATCCGGAATGACCTTCGGAGAAAATGTAAAGAGAATAAGGCTCAATAAGGCAAGTACCCTCCTTAGAAACGGCAACATGAAGGTTGAGAAGGTGGCAGAAGCAGCCGGATATCAGAACGTAGAACACTTCAATCGTCTTTTCAAAAAGAAATACGGAATGACTCCTGTCCAGTACAGAAGCTCAAGATAATAATATAAAAGAAAAAGGTGGTCTCCTCCAGCAATTGTTGTTCTTGCAATTGTTAGAGGGATCACCTTTTTTCATTAGTCACATTTATAGCCGTTGTTGATGAGAATGTTCTCGACAGCGTGTACCTCATCGGTGTGCATTACCATAATGGGAAGTCCCGTCTCCCTGTTAAAGGAAAGATATGTATAATTCACATTTATGTTTCTCTGATAAAGAGTCTTAAGAATATTGTCCAGTGCTCCCACCTCATCCTTACATTCAACAGCCAGAACCGATGAAGTCTTGCACATGTAACCCTTGTCTTTTAACACCTCAATACACTTCTCAGGATCAGATACCACCATTCTGATGATGCCGTATTCTGCGGAATCATTGGTGACCGATCCAAGGATATTAATGTCATGCTCCCTTAAAAGACCTGTGATTGTCTGCAAACATCCCTTTTTATTCTCTGCATAAATTGAAACCTGCTTAAGCATTCCTCTTCCTCCGTTTATTATTGATAATGAAAAGGCTACATGCCACTCTCCGCCTTTTCACTTTAGCGCTTTAAATCGCAGCTATCGTTACTATATCACAAAGTCCCCGGAAAGTACAATCCATTCTTTCACTTGTCGTTACCATTTGTCATCATATGATGAAGAAACAGCAATAATAAGGAATATTTTAAAAAGGGATATCACGTATAATTGAACTAATAAAACCGGGAGGCCACTTATGAACAACATAAATCCTATAACAAGACTTGATTATCCTGACCCTGACGTTATCCGTGTGGGAAAAACCTACTATATGGTCAGCACCACCATGTATTTCATGCCGGGCTGCGAAATTCTAAGATCCTATGACCTTGTCCACTGGGAGCATGCCACCTTCGTATACGACAGACTGGACAGCACTCCCGCTCAAAAGCTGGCGGAAAAAGAAAACATATACGGCCAGGGAATGTGGGCCGCAAGTCTCCGGTACCATAACGATACCTTCTACATCTGTTTTGTGGCCAACGACACGCATAAAACCTATATTTATCAATCTAAAGACATTTATGGTCCCTGGGAGAAATACTGCCTTGAGGGCTTTTACCACGATAATTCCATATTGTTTGATGATGACGGAAAAATCTATATCATCTACGGCAATAAGAATATTTATATGAAGGAACTAAAGTTTAGGGATCCTTTTTCACAACACCTATGGGATCACGACACACATTCTACTGAAAAGCTCATAATTGCCGATTCGGATGATGTATACCTTGGATATGAGGGTTCTCACATCTATAAGATAAACGGCAAGTATGTAATCTTTTTGATCCACATGCCAAAGACGACAGGAAGGCGCACCGAGAGCTGCTTTATAGCGAATTCTCCCTATGGTCCGTATGTGGGAAAAGATGTAATGGACGATGACAGAAACTACTGGGGAAGCGGCGTAGCCCAGGGCGGTGTGGTGGAAACGCCCTCCGGAAAGTGGTATTCAATTCTCTTTCAGGACAGCGGAGCTGTGGGAAGGATTCCCGTGCTGATGCCTATAAGCTGGGATAATGCAAATAAGGACGATTCCACAATCTTCCCTGTCTTTGGAACCAATGGGAAAATCCCTGAAGAATTTGAAATTGAGGACCTGAATCCCGGCTATAACTATGAACCTCTGGTATCTTCAGATGATTTCACGACCGATTATTCAAAGGCATCCGGTCCCGAAACAGACAAAAACCTGTCATCATGCTTTGGCTTTAAGCCCTGCTGGCAGTTCAACCATGAACCCGACCTTGCTCTCATAAAAAGAGATTTCGAAAAAGGCACAGTAACTGTCACAACCGATAAGCTATGTTCCAATCTGGTACAGGCCAAAAACACCCTTACTCAGAGGACTCTTTTCCCGAGGTGCAAAGCTTTTGTATCAGTTGATGCAAGTGCACTAAAGGACGGCGACTATGCCGGACTGTGTGTTCTTGAAAGCTGCTACGGTTTAATCGGGATTACCAAAAGAAATTCTGATTATTATCTTATTATGGGAAGCCGTGAAATTACCACAGGGGGATTTTGGGGTGAGCGCCATGATGACGAACCCTTTGAAGAAAAAGAATGTGTGAAGCTTGATGGATCCGTTGTCACTATCTGTGCCTCAGTCAGCTTTGATGGTGATGACACCGCAAGCTTTGCATATATGACAAACGACGGAAGCATGAAATCTCTTGGAGCCCCCCATCACCTGCAGTTCAAGCTGGATCATTTTACGGGAGCCCGCTTCGGACTCTTTGTCTACAGCACAAAAAAAGAAGGTGGATCAGCCACCTTCAGTAACTACAGATTAGATTAATGCATTCTTGGATAATTAGCATGTGTGAGCAGGACTGTAAGCCGGGTTATGTCTTGGATGATCATCTATCTAGGACTGCCGTCACCGACAGCCTCAAGCGACCCACCTGAGAGCGAACCGGGCCGATTCATAGCTCTCTATTCGGTCTTGCTTCGAATGGGGTTTACATGGCTACTGATGTTACCACCAGCACGGTAGTCTCTTACACTGCCTTTCCACCCTTACGCCGGCAATATAGTGGGGCGGTCGCCCGCCTCATTGCCAACGCGGTATATCTCTGTTGCACTAGCCTGGGAGTCACCTCCACCAGACGTTATCTGGCATCCTGCCCTGCGAAGCCCGGACTTTCCTCTCCCATGCTCTTTCGTCTGCATGGCAGCGATCATCTGTCCTGCTCAAACACATTAGATAATGTAATCTCGATTGTTCCTTTTGTCAAGATGGAATTACCATTCATTCCCACATTGCAAATCTTGCGAAGTCTATTTAAAATATGAAATATGAAAAATAAACTTCGATCTTCATTTAATTCAAGACAGTATATGCTTACCTCGGATTTTGAAGTGTACTACTACTCAGACAGTCACTTCAAAACCCTTAATTCCCATGCCCATGACTACTATGAATGTTATCTTTTCCTGGAGGGTGATGTGACCATGGAAATTTCCCTGCCGGGTGGAGGTATCAGCAAGTGCGACATGACTCCCGGGGATCTGATGATAGTTCCTCCCGGTGTTTCTCACCACGCCATCATGCACGAGACTGATAAAAGCTACAGGCGCTTTGTTTTCTGGATAAGCAGGGATTGCTGCAACAGCCTTTTGTCAGAGTCCATAGACTACATGTATCTGATGCAGCAGGCCGAGGCCTTCAGAAGATATATCTACCACCTGTCACCGGCCAACTTTCATCAGGTTGAGTCCAAATTCTTAAGACTTCTTGAAGAAACCAGCGCCGACAGATACGGAAGCGATGCCTTCAGACATATCTGTCTCTGTGATCTTATACTGACCATCAACAGGATAATCTACGAACAGGAACATATTAAGACCGGAAGTGATGAGCTCACTCTTTTTCAGAACATTATTTCCTACGTGGAGGAAAACCTGGAGGAGCAGCTTAGTCTTGACGACATAGCAGGAAAGTTTTTTGTAAGCAAATATTACATAGCACATTTGTTCAAAGATACATTGGGAATTTCCCTTCATCAGTACATTTTAAAAAAGAGGCTGTCGGAATGCAGAGACGCCATTGCAGGCGGAAAAAGTATCACCGGTACCTACGAAGCCTTCGGATTCAGAGATTACTCCAGCTTTTTTAAAGCCTTCAAGAAAGAATACGGCATGTCGCCAAAGGAATATCAGGGAGAATACAAGCATGGCAATACCACTTCCTAACGGAAAAGAATTTCAGATCACATACAGGGAACTGCCTTCTGACTATGAAATGCCATCAATGGAAGTGGCTTCCGACCACTACTCCATTGTTTTTCTCATGGACGGCGACAGGCGCATCATCACGCCTACCATGACCTGTACCGTACACCCGGGGAGCATCAGCACTATGGCACCTTTTGTGTACCACAGAACTGTTTCCGTTTCTCATAGACCCTACATCAGCATTCTGATGAAATTTTCTCCGCATTTCGTAGAACCCCTGGTAAAAGCAGCCGGAAACCACGTTCTTGATACCATATTCGAATATCCTACAAAGGCATTTGCCGCTAAGGATCAGGAGTACATTTGTCACCTGTCAAAAGAGCTTCTTGAGGCCTACGGCGAAGTCGGCGAACACTTCGAAAGCGATTCTCTTCACAGGTTCAAAATTCAAAACCTGCTATTTACCCTGCTCATAAGCATATATGAAAAGGGCATCGTGGATGAGAATCTGTCATCTCTCCACAATGCCCCGTTATCTGAGCCCATTTTGGACGCTGTATATTACATAGAAAAAAACTACAAAAAGGACCTGAAAATTGAAAATGTGGCAGCCATCTCCGGCTACTCCGTTTCTCATTTTTCCAGACTTTTCAATTCCCAGCTGGGAATATCCTTCTCGGACTACCTGATTAGCACCAGATTAAAGCACGTGCAGTACCTTCTCCTTACAACAGAAAAGTCCGTCACCGACATTGCATTTGAATGCGGATTCTCCTATCCCGGAAACATGACCGGAAGCTTCAAAAGCAAGTTTGGGATGACACCGCTGCAGTTCAGGAAAAACAAGCAATAGCTTTATCACTTGCATAAAAGATTGTATAAAGTCTGATCCGTTCCGAATTCTTTCATCAGCTGCTCCACTTCTTTAAGAGCCTTTTCGCGGCTCCCCTTTGGAGTGACAGGTCTTTTAACGGCGCGGATCAGTATGTTCTTGGGTGTATGGGCAAAGTCAATAAATTCCAAAAGCTGTGTTTTATAGCCTGCATATTCCAAAAGATTTCCCCTGATGGCATCTGTTGAAAGAGCTGCAAATCTTTCTTTTATAATGCCGTATCTGGTCAAAAGAGAAAGCTCATCGGAATGGATTTTCTTATTGAGTTCATGCTGACAGCAGGGCACAGAAAAAATCATCTTCGCGTTCCAGCTAATTGCATTATAAAGTGCATAATCCGTCGCTGTGTCACAGGCGTGAAGAGTTATCACCATATCCACGTCAAAGGGGGCACTGTAACCGTTGATGTCTCCCAGTTCAAACTTAAGATTTTCGTACCCGTATTTTAATGCAGCCTGATTGCACTTTTTGATCACGTCTGCCTTTAAGTCCAGTCCTATGATATTTGCTCTGATTCCCCGAAGCTCAGTCAGGTAGTAATATACCACAAAAGTCAGATAGGACTTCCCGCATCCGAAATCTATAACATTCAGCTCATCTGTTTTTAGATTTCCTATCTCATCGTCAAGAATTTCCAGGAAGCGGTTAATCTGCCTGAACTTATCATACATGGACTTTACCACTTTTCCATCCCTTGTAAAAATACCCATGTCAATCAGGGGCTCCACCTGCTGCCCTTCTTCTATTATGTATTTCTTGGTTCTGTTGTGGGCGATGTCACTCTCTTTCTTCTCCTCTGCCTTAAGTTTCCTTCCGGTCACCTTAAGCTCACCTTTTTTGGATAAAAGAAATGAATACTCTTTTTCCTCAGTCCAGAGATTGAGCTGTCTGAAGCCGGATTCGGCGGTAAGCTCATCACACCTTAAAGGGACCTTTTCTGCAGGCACATTCTCATGAAAAACCTGTTTCTGAGTGTACTTGGCAATCTGATAATCCTTTTCTTTTTTATTAATATCGATTTTCTTATATTCGGAAGTTCCTGAAGAAGGCTTACTTATAATAATGCGTCCAAGCTCGCCCTTCTCCATTATCTTTTTGATTTCTTCACTGATCTGACTCATCTTAGTCATTTATCCTCTCTGCTTCCTGGGTCTTTGTGGTCTATTGGAGGGATTTTTTTCTGATTTCCCATGGGGATATCAAATTTTTTGAAAAAAAACTTCATAAAAAGCGGCATGAATATAAATACCAGGACATAGCCGACAATATAGGTAATGATAAAAGACTTAAGGAACATGGGCCCAAAAGGCACCTCTGCCCGTCCTCCGCTGTCTTTCATAATACGAAAACGAGCCAGAAAGACCATAATCAAGGTCATGATCGGAGTATAGATTGTATTTGAAATCAGGCTGCTAAGAAGTCTGTTTGGCATAGTGCCGGGTTCAAGCTTTAAGCTTCGGCATGCCATATCACTGACTTTGCCCATGGGAACAATAAAGCCTATTAGCATGCTGACTACAGTGCTGACCGCAAAACTAATGATGAACCCTATAAACGTAAAATGTCCCGAAGAGAGCATCCCCACCAGGGATAGAAAAAAACTCATCACAACTCCCATGCTTACAGCCATTCCAAAGCCTACTTTTTTCATTTTGTCCTGCATAGTCAAAGCCTCCGAAGTCATATTCTCACGCAGCCGCAAAAGATGCGTGGTTCTGATTTTCATTCAAGAATACTATGTATTCAGCATCATTTATCCCCTACATAACTATGATATCATAGTTATAGTTGTCTTTAAGGTATTTTTTAGTTTACTCTGTAATAATGGCATTATCACAAATGAACTTACACATTTTTCAATAAAGAAAGTGAGACACAGATATGAAAAAAATAATCTCAAGGTTTTTTAACAAAAAAAGCAGTATCATTGCAGCAGCTATGTTAAGCGCAGCTCTGGTAATGTCAGGTTGTTCATCCGAAGACATAAATTCAGTAATAAGTCAGTCCCAGGACAGTGAGATTTCCGCAGAGTCTGCAGCGGTAGCAGATAAAGACAATCAGTCCGATTCAAAAGAAAAAGTTGAAAGCGGCGAAGCTTCATCGGAAAACTATCTTTCTTCTGGAAGCAGCAGTGCCAGCACTTCAACTCTCATAGATACTTCGGATCTTTTTACGGAAAGGGATCAGGAACAGAGCCCTGACCTTTCGGAAGCTACTTATTTCACTTTAGAGAGCAATCAGGATGTGAATATTACCGAGGAAGGCACCTATGTTATAAGCGGCGAAGCAAGCCAGAGTTCCATCGTGGTGGATGCTGACTCGGCAAAGGTCCAGATTGTACTTGACGGAGTAACTATTACCAATACAAATTCTCCTGCCATCTACGTTAAAAATGCCGACAAGGTCTTTGTCACCACTACAGATACTGATAACACGCTTACCGTCAGCGGAACCTTTACCGCAGACGGAAACACTAATACAGATGCAGTCATCTTTTCCAAAGATGATCTGGTACTTAACGGAACAGGAACGCTTACCATCAGTTCCACTGCCAATGGCATAACCTGTAAGGATGACCTGAAGATCACCGGAGGTACCTACACCATCACTTCAAAAGAGGACGCAATTGAAGCCAAGGATTCCATCAGAATCTCAGACGGATCTTTTACCATCAAATCGGAAAAAGACGGCCTTCACAGCGAGAACAGCGACGATGACACCGTGGGATATATTTACATCAGCGGCGGAACTTTCAATATAGATGCAGCTGAAGACGGAATCCAGGCTACAACTGTCCTTCAGATAGATGGAGGAACAATCAATGTCGCTGCTGCAGAAGGTCTGGAATCTACTTACGTCTGCATTAACGACGGAAACATTAGCATCGAGGCTTCCGACGACGGAATCAATGCTTCCAACAAGAGTTCAGCAGTGGATGTTGTGATTATGATAAACGGCGGAAATCTTACCATCAATATGGCAAGCGGTGACACAGACGCTCTTGATGTCAACGGAGATCTTATCGTCAATGGCGGAACCATCGATATCACTGCGCAGTTCGCCTTCGACTTTGACAATAAGGCAGAATTTAACGGCGGAACAATTACTGTAAACGGCGAAGAGGTTACCGAGATCACCAACTCCATGAACTTCGGAGGCGGAATGGGCGGCGGCCGCGGTGGCTTCGGCGGACAGGGCTTTGGTAACCAGGGCGGCAACGGTGAAGCCCCAAGCGGTGAGGCACCGGAAGGCTTCGATCCCGAGAACGCGCCCGAGGGATTCGACCCCAGTCAGCTTCCTGAAGGTTTTGATCCCGACAATGCACCGGAGGGCTTTGAACCCGGTCAGGCTCCAAATGGAAAGAGCGATAACCAGTCCCAACAAAACGGTAATTTCAAGGGCGGCCGCGGAAACAAAGGCAACTAAGCAGTCACAGGCAGCCACGGGGACGGTGGCTGCTCGTGACTGCCCGTTACTTCGACAGTGCCTCGATTTCGGAGATGATGCTGCCGATGTATTCGATGGTGTCAAGGAGAGCCGCGTCAGAGGTGATGTCAACGCCTGCCATCTTGGCGAAGCCAACAGGATCCACACTGCTGCCTGCCGCAAGAGTCTTTTTCCAATCCTCAACCGCAGGTGCACCCTCTTTTCTGATGCGCTTCATAACCTGAGTTGAAATTGTCAGGCTGGCACTGTAGCTGTAGGAGTAAAGACCCATATAATAGTGAGGCTGACGCATCCAGGTAAGCTCGCACCCTTCAGTGAGTTCAACTTCATCACCCCAGAATTTCCGGAGCACTCCCTTAAAGATTTCGTTAAGGGTTTCAGCAGGCACTGCCTCTCCCTTGTCAGCCAGCTTATAAACCTCCCTCTGGTAAGCAGCTTCCAGAAGATGAGTTACAAAGTTGTGATAATAGGTATTTGAAATCTGTGAGGACAGCACCCATCTGCGGAAGCGCTTGTCATCTCCGCTCTTTTCCTTGAGATACTCAGCCATGAGAAGCTCATTGATGGTGGAAGGTGCTTCAACAACGTAGTTGGATACATTGGTATCAAAATAGCTCTGTGCCTTGCCGCAGGCATCAAAATGCCCTGCATGTCCCAGCTCATGGGCCAGTGTGAACACGTCACTCATGCGCTCATTCCAGGAAAGCAGGATAAAGGAACCTTTCCTGTAAGGGCTTGCGCAAAAGCCTCCAGTAGACTTTCCTACATTCTGGGCAAAATCAATCCATCTCTCATTGTAGGCTTTTTCCAAAAGTTCTTTATATTCAGGTCCCATGATTGAAAGCCCGTCAAGAATATATTCCTTGGACTGCTCAATTGTAACCTTTGGGTCGTAATCAGGATCAAGGGCTATCTTAAGGTCAGCGTAGGTCATCTTATCCAGGTGATTTGCCTCCTTAAGAAGTCTTGCATATCTTCTCATGTGTGGCGCCAGCTTCTCCATAATAAGGTCGATCTGGCGGTCATACATTTCTCTTGTAACCTTTTGTCCGAACAAAAGATAATCTATCACACTGTCATAGTTTCTTAGCTTGGAGCGTATCTTCTCAGAGCGCACCAAAGTTCCATACTCGGCTGCCGTAGTGTACATGTAATCCCGGAGTTTTGCTGAAAAGGCCTTGAAGGCCGCTCTTCTTACTTCTGTATCCTTTTCATACTCGTAGTTATCTTCAAAAAGAGAATAGCCGAGAGGATGCTTAACTCCATTTACTTCAAAGTCAGGAAACTGCATATCCGCAAGCTTGGTCTGCTCATACATATCGTATGGAGCATTGAAGGTCTCGGAAAGAGCCGCGAAAGATGCTTCAGTCTCAGCGCTTAAGCGATGGGGCTTCTCCCTGAGAATGTCTTCCAGGTAGATTTTGGCGATTGAAGCTGTAGAGAGGGCCTCTTTTATCACCTCTTCCGGTGCATCCGCTATCTCACTCTCGATAAAGGATAATCTGCTGATAGCCTCCATATACTCCGAAGTAACAATGCTATCCAGTTTCTTATTCTCAGCATCTGTAAAATCCACTGATACGTTAAGGCTGGTATATTCTGACACATAGCCAATGTTTATGAGAACCTTCTCGTATTCGGCAAGGCACTCATTAATAATCTGTCCGTTTGTAAGTTTTCCCTTATATTTCTTTTCGATTTCCAGACTTAATTCTGTGCTTTCATGAAGTGCCTTAAGCATGTCCTCCTTGGTCTTATAAATAAGGGAGGTGTCCCACTTAAGGTTCTCCGGTACTTCACTTCGTTTTTTTAATGTTTCTGCCATTGTTATTCTCCTGTTTTTTATTAGTTCACCGAACGATTGCCTGCAAGAACTTCCCTGTAGTCCTCGAGATTCTTCCTAAGAAGCACCGGGATGTTGAGTTCATATGGGCATCTTGAAAGGCACACTCCGCAGTTTACGCAGGAATCGATTTTCTCCATCTCAGACTGCCAGTTTTCAGAGAGCCAGTTTGCGCTTGGAGCTCTCCGGAGCATCAGTGACATTCTGTTGCAGTTGTTTATCTGTATGCCTACGGTACAGGGCATACAGTAGCCGCAGCCTCTGCAGAAATCTCCCATGAGTTCTTTTCGCTCGGAATCTATAAAAGAAGTAATTTCCTCATCCATGGAAGGAGTCTCTTCCATATAGGAAAGCCACTCATCCAGCTCTTTTTCCCTCTGGATTCCCCAGATGGGCACGGCGTTGTCGAACTGCGAAATAAAAGCCATGGCTGCCCTTGAATTGGTAATAAGTCCGCCTGCCAGTCCCTTCATTCCAATAAAGCCCATGTTATGCTCTATGCAGTCTTTAATTAGATCAGTTTCCTTCTCGGTGGCAAGATAGCTTATGGGATACTGAAGTGTCTCATAAAGCCCCGATTCAATAATCTCTTTAGCTATGCCGATTTTGTGGCAGGTTCCCGCAATGTGACGGATCTTGCCCTTTTTTTTGGCCTCCTCCATGCACTCGTACATGCCTGTGCCATCACCCGGCTTGTAGCACTGTCCCATCATATGGAACTGATAAATATCAATATAGTCTGTTTTTAGCTTAGAAAGGGATGTTTCAAGATCCTTCCAAAAATCCTCCGGAGTCTTTGCCGCAGTCTTGGTAGCAATGATTATATCCTTCCTATTGACGTAGCCTGTACCAAAGGTCTCCCCCACCTTCTCTTCACTGTCACTATAAGCCCTCGCGGTGTCAAAAAATCTCATCCCACCGTCGTAGGCTTTTCTCAAAAGAGAGGCTGCCTCATCAAGAGTAATTCTCTGGATTGGCAGAGCACCAAAGCCATTCTGGGGAACTGTTATTCCTGTACTTCCTAGTGTAATGTTCTTCATATTCCGTCTCCTTTTTATATGGTCAGTTCCTAAACAAAGCAACCCATCGTTTTTCTACCGAATCCATTTGTCGGTGGGAAGTGGCTTATCGTATCCCCAGTCCTCATCGGAACCGCTCACCACCAGCTTTTGCAGCCCCGGTGCGTCATCTCTTGTAATCTTTTTAAGAACCAGCCTCTTTCCCTCAATATATGGAATTTCAGAAAATAGCTTCTTCATTCTCCGCTCCATGAAGATACTCTAAACTTATAAATCATTATATCAAAAACAAGCAAAAAAAGCCCCCTCCTGCCATCTAATCACAGCAAAATGGGGACTATATAGTATTTGGTTATTCTGTTGTCAGCCGGCTTCCTATGAAGCAGTCAGAAATGTGCAGTTCTCGGACGAGCAAGATGATTTTCAAAACGAAGGATTGAAGATAGGTCGAATGCTTCGAACAACGCTGAGATGAGACCTATCTTCAATAATGAGTTTTAGAAAATCACTGCACAGACGAAAACAAGCATTTCTGACTGTTCATAGAAGCCGGCTGACAAGCGGATAACAACCATAGCTTCAGATTGCAATTTTGTGTCTGCACTCTTTGCAGTAAGCTCTACCGCCACTGTGAAGTTCAAACACTCTGTTCGCCTTACAATTGGGGCAATATCTTTCGACCGTGTCAGTTCCGGTACTTGTGGTTCTTGACCTTGCAGCTATTCTGCCACCATTTACTTCCTCAAGCTCATCTACATTAAGAACAGTTTTTTCTTCACTCATAATATGTAATCCCCTTCCTGAATCTATATATTTCCGAACAAAACTCGGAAATATATGACAAATAGGCCATTCCAGTGCGACTAAAGTCGCAGGGCCTATTTGCACTTGTATCATATTCTCACGAAATGCGCAGCATAGTGCGCATTTCTGGAATTTCATT
>JAEEGL010534492.1_pt1 | contig 17461 bp, 12 predicted proteins | sample 9134231 | NCBI WGS metagenome assembly JAEEGL01 (sample SAMN16246548, study PRJNA631951) | gut metagenome | biome: gut microbiome; feature: rumen; material: fiber-attached | host: Bos | place: Iran: Karaj | collected 2018-10 | reverse complement strand
TCTTCTACTGACGTAGTCATGACTGAAGTACGGTTCCTGTTTATATCCGCCGGGACCTGAATCTTCATCATAAACAGTATATCCGTCCTTGTAGTATGCTCTTGCAACGATATCTTCATTATCTTTAGAAGTTATCTTAAGTTCGTATTCAGATCCGTTTTCAACATTCTGATAGGCAACCGGACCATCTAACCACAATGTTGTACGCCGCAGCTGGTTTTTAGCGACGATTTCCGCTTTAACCCTGTCACCGGTCTCTTCATATATTTTTGCCTGGGCATAAGCTATGACCTCATCTTCGGACAACGGCGCATCCGCAACGGATCTTTCATCGCTGCAACCTGTCATAAGAACTGTCAGCATCAAAAAAATAACTGCAATAAAATACTTGTTCTTCATAAACAGCTCCCCTAACTGTTATCAAATAAAGATACCGTATCAATGCCTGAAGATCTTTCTGATCTGATCCTCATCGGCATCAAAACACTTTTTAATCTGTTTGACTATCTTATTATACGATTCTTCAGGTGACTCGTTATATCTCTTCGTAACATATTTATATCCCCATAGATATTCGGGAAGAGTATAAACGGCCACTGCCCATCCGTATTCCTCGCCTTTCTTATTCAGACGCGGTCTGAAATCTTTTACCGTAATGTATGATGACATCTGAAGCTTAGCGCAGGTTCCTTCAAAACCTTTTTCTCCGCCCTTGCCGAATCCCGCTTTTTCTTTCACTTCATTTGAGAATATGGATATCTTACCGGGAGCATCCCATATCTCGCCTTCTTTGGGCCAGAACAGATCCATTATGAGCTTCTCACGCCTTCCGGCTTTGCCGTCTTCAAACCTGGCATCGAAATCATATCCGTCCCTTCTGAAGTTGGCAAAATACGGAAACCATTTCTTTGATACAAACCCTGCTTTGTTCTGAAAAAACTTACCATATGCCACCTTGCCTGTCCGGGCAAGGACAGCACGCCATTCCCACGGGTCAACTTCAGGATCTCCGCACCACCAAAAAGAAGGCTCGGTAATATTCTCAACCGAGAAACCCGGGATCTCATTAGAAAATAACGGCAGAAATCCTACTTCCTCTATCACGGCAAGGAGTTCATCCGAATTATGAACACATGAGGGATCATCGAAGTCGACACCCTGCATTATCCATTCACCGTTAATTACTTCCATAGTGATCTTTTACTCCATATAAAGATATATTCCAAACTGTTCCCCAAACATAAAAGATTATATCATGTTCTGACTTCCGGAGGATTTACTTATGCGGACAATCCGATGCTCAATTAATCCGGGAAGAAAATAAAAACATATTAATATTCATAATACGTTTTGTTTTCATTTAGTTAATACTATGTATTCATCACGATTATATAATCAAACTATAATTCAACATAAAGGGTGACAATTCCGCTTTATTTTTCAATTCTTATCAATATGGAGGATGTTTCATATGGAAAACAAGAGTTTGTATGATTATACGTTCAAAGATGTTTCCGATCTTCTTTTGGATAATGTTGATGCTTTGATAATTGTCGATCCGGCGATCGATGCGTATAAATCCATAATCAGGCGCGGGATGTTCGAGAGTTTTCTGAAGGAATCCGGCATATATCACGATCTCATCCTGGATCTGTGGTTCCACTTTAACGATTCCAATGAAAAGGTTTCCGGAGATTATCAGATCTTTGCCGATAACACAGGTGTATTTAAAGGAAAATACAGCCGACGTCTGAAGCTTTATCTTGAAGACGGAGACAAGCCTCATCTAGTTCAGCTTACCGTCTATCCGATAGAAAATGCGAGCAAATATATTTTCTCCATGGACGAGTTTAATGATAATGAATCCCTGCAGGAATCCCTCACCACAAAAAAGATCAATACTATCCAGAATTCCTATCTGTTCTCAATGTATATAGACCTCGTTGAAGACACAACAAGCAGTATAAATGTTACCGAGATATCCGATGATGTTGTTAATTACAACCTCAAATATTCCGACTGGCGAATGATGATCGTTAACATGATCTGGCCGGAAGATCAGGAACAGTTCCTGCACAGGACCGATCCTGAATATCTCAAGAAGAATTTCACGCCCGGCAGAACATCCTCTTACGACTGTATGATGCGCAATCTTGAAGGAAAGTATATTTGGGTAAAACTTATCTTCAGCAGAGCGCAGACATATAACGAAGATGATTACAGATATGTCTTTATGGTTCAGGATATTAATGACACATCCATGGAATTAATGTCCACCCTTCAGAAATATGAGGAAAAAGCTATCAAGGATCCTCTTACGGGTGTATTTAATCATGGCGAGATCGAGAAACAGCTGAATAATGCCATAGCATATTGCCAGAAGAATGAAAATCCCGTATCGATCATGATGCTCGACCTCGATCATTTTAAGGCTGTAAATGATAACTACGGTCACTCTACAGGTGATGTGACACTGAAACTGTTTTCCAAGATCCTTCTGGAATTTGCTTCCGAGAAAAAAGCTCTTATCGGACGCTGGGGCGGCGAGGAATTCGTCATCATATGCCATGAAAACAACGGCGATAACACATATGCACTGGCTGAGGATCTGAGAAAGAGGGTCGAAGCTTATCTGTTCCCTGATATATGCCATATCACATGTTCCATAGGTGTTACGGAACTGAAAGCCGGCGACAGTTTTGAAGAAGCTTTCAACAGGCTTGATAAGGCTATGTATTCTTCAAAGAATAACGGAAGAAATAAAGTTACATTACTGTGATGTTATGCTGCCGTCTTGGCAGCATAATGCTTTTTCAGTAACAGGAACGGCAGGATATTCTAAGGACTTAACATGATCGACGGTTTTAGTGCACAACTGACTTTCTTACTGGTTGAATCAGTTCTTTGCTTTGTGCTGACTCCTTTTTACGCCATAAGCAAAGACCCTCTCCGTGCCCGCAAGTCTGTTGTAATATCACTGAATCTCACGTGCGGAACAATGTTGCTCTGTGAATACCTGTTCTATGTTTACAATGGCAGCACATCACCGTTTAATACCGTGATGATGTATGTGGTAAACGCCGGCGTATATTATCTGATAGTTCTCCTGTTATTGTTCTATGCAATGCTCGTCTTCTTCAGGCTTTTCGGAAGATTTGATTTCAAGCCTGATATGCCATGCAGAAAACGGCTTATCGCAATCATCATTATTGTTATTGCAGGCTTATTGCTCGTTTTCATTTCACATTTCACCGGCATTTACTATTATTTCGACAGCAACAACATATATCAGCGCGGTCCCCTTTTCTGGCTTGCTGCCGTAATCCCCACGATCGGTGCGGTGCTGGTCGTGTCAGTAATTATTCATCATAGAGGAAAGATGACGCTTGTTCAGCGTCTTGTATTGACCTCTTACCTTGTCCTGCCTCTGACAGGAGAAATTATCCAGATCTGTTTCTTCGGAAGTTCACTGATGAATATCTTCATGGGTCTGTCCGTACTCCTTATGTTCTTTGAAAATGTTCTGGACAAGGAAAAAGAGATCGTAAAAGCCACCAAGACCGAGATCAGGACCGGACTTGCAAATGAGCATGCATGTATCGAATGGCTTAATGCAATGAAAGGCAAAGAGGATCTTAAAAAATATTCGGCTGTCTTCTTCGATCTCCGCAAATTCTCGGATATCAACCGTATATACGGTGTCGAAAACGGCAACAGGATCCTCGCCCAATTCAGCACAATAATACAGAGCAAGATAGAAACCGATGAGATCCTCGGAAGACAGTTCGGCAATCAGTTTGTAGCCATTGTTAAAGACCGTAATCTTGAGAACCTTCTGGAACTGTTAAACGGAGTTGAAGTCCCGTTCACCGATGCCGAGACCGGGCTTGAGAACAAGGTCATCTTATCAGCCCGCATCGGTGTTTATGAGATAGACAGAGCTGATCTTGACGGTGAGGATATCCTTGTATTTGCAGCCCAGGCGCTGGTTATCGCCAAGTCAAAGGACAGCGATGATATCGTTTGGCTGACTCAGGAGCTTCTCGACAGTATTGCCGCTAAAAAGAAACTTGAAAGCGATATAAGGACGGGGCTTAAAAACGGAGAGTTCATGCCGTTTTATCAGCCGAAAGTCAACATAAAGACCGGAGAGTTGTGCGGGATAGAAGCCCTCTCCAGATGGGTCCATGAAGGTGAGACAATGTCTCCCGCATCATTTATCCCGATAATGGAATCTAACGATACTATCAGGCTTCTCGATCTGTACATCCTTAAATGCGTATGCGATGACATTGCCGAATGGATCAGACAAGGCCTTACGGCACATGTCGTTTCCGTCAACTTCTCAAGACGTAATCTTGCAGATCCCGAACTTGCCAAAAGGATAGATGCTGTGGTCAAGGCGTCAAAGATACCTTCAAACCTTATCGAGATCGAGGTTACCGAGACTGTTGACGAGTTCTCAATAGGCATTTTAAAAAGCTTCGTTGATGATCTTCATAAACTCGGATATAAGGTTTCTATTGATGACTTCGGAAGTGCCAGTTCATCCCTCACTCTGCTCAGGGAGATATCATTTGACACGCTCAAGATCGACAAGGGATTTGTTGATCATTCAAAGAAAAGAGATCTGTCGATCCTTACTTATATAATCAAACTTGCCAAAGAGATCGATACCGATATAGTGGCTGAAGGTGTTGAACAGAAGAACCAGGTCGATGTGCTCGATAACCTCGGTGTTGCCGTGATCCAGGGGTATTATTTTGATAAGCCCCTTTCAAAAGAAGATATGACCGCAAGACTGAGATCACCGCAATATCAAAGGTGATACAATAATATCAAGACACATCACAGGAGTATTCCGGCTGTTTATGCATCACAATTTTCTATTTGATCTCGATCAGACTCTGTTGGATTTTCATGCTTCCGAGAGGGAAGCTCTGGAGATCGTTGTTACAAAGCACGGCCTTATGTTCCATGAAGACATCTACCGCAGGTTTAAGGAATATAATAAATCTCTCTGGCTTGAACTCGAGAAAGGGACTATCTCAAGAACAGAACTGTTTACAATGAGATTCAATGACCTTATCCAAAACTGCGGATGCGACATTACTAAGTTCGATGCGCTTAAGATCAATGACGAATTCATCTATACCATGTCCGTTAACGGCATTCTGATGGACGGCGCCTTGGAATTTGTTAAAAAGATCAAGGAAGAGATCCAAGATTCAAGGATATATATTATCTCAAACGGTGCAACAGTTAATGCTACCGGAAGGATCAGATCCACCGGACTGGATAAATATATTGACGGCATATACATCAGCGAAGCGCTGGGCGTTAACAAACCCTCTGTTGAATTCTTCGATATCTGCCTTAAAGATATCGGCGAACCGAAAGGATCCTGCATAGTTATCGGAGATTCACTGACATCTGATATGCTCGGAGCAAAGAATGCTTCACTGAGATCCGTGTGGTTTATGCCTCAGGGTGATATCGGAAAAGCCGTAAGCGCATATAACATCGACTATTGCGCTTCTTCATTTGATGAGCTATTTGCGATATTAAGCAAATGGGCGGAACATAACTGACAATTAATCATTGTCTTCAAAGACCAATATATTCTTTCCGTGCTGCTTGCCGTAATACATACGCTCATCGGCTTTTTTAATAACAGCCTCCGGCTCCTTGTATTCAGCTTTGTATTCCTCGAGTCCGATCGTTAACGTTACGAAGATCTGTTTGTTAAAGAACTCCGTCGGATTGGATTCAACCGTTTTTCTCAGTCTTTCCACTTTGCCTTTAGCCGATATCAGATTGCAGTTCTTCATGAGGATAACGAATTCTTCTCCTCCCCATCTGCAGATATCACATCCCGGCAGTTCCTGTCTTATTACCGTTGTAATATGTTTCAGCACCTCATCACCGGCATCATGACCGTATGAATCGTTTACGCGCTTAAAATCATCCAGATCGCAAAAGGCTATGCAGAAGTGATTGTTCCTGTCAGAATCCATAAGCGAACTGACTAAAGGAAGAAATCCGCGTCGGTTCAAAAGACTTGTCAGCGCATCCTCATGTGCATCCGCCGATAACTGCCTGTTTTTCTGTTCCAGACTGATAACCATATTCTCACTCGTGTAAATATATATCGCATAATAGAATATGATCGAAAATACCATTGCAAATGCGGAAAAGATCAGCAGCACCAGTATCAATGCGGGAGTCATATAATAAAACGGTTCAACATCAGAGAAGCTTATATATAGAACCATAAAGACTGCGAAAACAAATATAAGCGTCAGGACAACGCCCCATCTCTTCTTTCCTTTAAAAAGATTGCTTCCGAAGTAAATGATAATAGGCAGGATCGAGAACAGGAAAAAGTAGGTTCCGCACCTAAGTCCGACATAGTAAGTTGATACGACCGAATAAGCGGTTACTTCAGCGATTATGCTGATATAGGCAGGCAGGATATGACCGAACCTGCAAAGAATAAAGCAGAAGATATAGATAATTACACTTAAGAAATTAAACTGGACAAGAGGGTTTACACCGCCCAAATAGAAAATAAACAACAGCATCGCATGAACAAAACCCATAACTCCGACAGTAAACGAAAAGGCATTATTGACAAAGAAAAGGAGCGCCTTGTCAATTAATGCAGGATCACTTTTAGAAGATTGCTTTTTGTTCACGGCTTTATCCATATTGATCTTTATCCCTGGTGCGAAGCTGATGTCTGCGGCTGCGGTTAAAAACTGTTAACTATATTTTTGCATGCAAAAATGAATAAACCTATATTTAAAATATGAATTATTTATGAGATGGTGTCCGTTCATCTGTAAAGAGTGTTGGAGTTTAAAGGCCTCGGAGATCCGCAGTGTCCGCAGAAATTAAATGTGGACAGAGTACCGCAGACCGGACAATGCCACATATTACCCATCGGCCTCTGCCTGCCGCATCTTGAACAGTAGTTGAGATAATTGATCACGCCGCAGCTGCATGTCCAGGTACCGACAAATTCAGGTCTGTAAACAAGCTGGTTATCACCCGGAAGGCTGACAATACAAAAATCATGTCTTGAGGACCGGATAATAAGGATTATGGATACAACGAATAATGCGATGACAAAACCTATCCACAAAACCAGACTGATCCCGCTCATGACTTCATCACCGGATGACGCGCCTCCCATAATAATGGCATCATAGATACCGTGAAGAACTATCGGGATCAGCATCGAAAGCATAATGTGCAGTGCACATTTCCTGCTCTTAGTCAGGCTTGCATACTTTGCCTTACTGTAGAAATACCCCATGAACACTGCAAAACATGCGTGTCCGGGAACAGCCGTAAACATGCGCATCAGCGCTACATCCGTTCCGTTTATAAAGACATACAGGACATTCTCCAGAGCTGCAAAACCTAATGAGACAAAGACGGCATAAACGATTGCATCATAACTGTAATTGAAGTTCCTGTTCTTCCAGGTTATAAGTCTCAGCACAAGGAATTTGCCCAGTTCCTCAGCAGGACCGACAACCAAAACAGCTACCATGATTGAAGAAAGCATGTAATTATTTAATTGAACAATAAAAATGAGTTCAACTATTGTCTGTCCTATGGTCTCAGCGATAAAAGCGGTAATCACTGTGCCCATTCCGGCAAAGAACAGAGCGACAAGAAGACTGATCGGTTCCTTCTCCTTCTTATCGTTGAAATATATGAAAAGGAGCAATCCGACTACCGGGATCAGCGCCAAAGAAAATAACATAAAGCACTCCTTGTAAAAGAAAGAATTAGGACAGATATATTATTTCAAAGTATCTGACGGGAATTAGAATAGCATTTTTCTTTGAGCATGTCACTTGCCGGCTGTTTTCATTGTCAGCGCTTTTCTGATGTTATAATGCAAAGACAGGTTATCCAAAAGGAACAGATATATGAAAAGATTAACAGGTATACTTGCAGTCATTATCACCGCCGCGGTCCTTATGCCGTGTTTAGGTGATATCCCCGTCATGGCAGCAGGAGGAGTCGCTATAAACAGCACAAACTTTCCGGATGCCAACTTCAGATCAGTAATCTCCGGAAGAGATTATGACCAGAACGGCAACGGTTATCTGGACAATAATGAGATAAGCAAAACACTCAACATCCGCTGTGAAGGCAAGAATATAAGTTCATTAAAAGGGATCGAATTTTTTACATCTCTTCAGGGACTCTGGTGCAAAGAAAACAACATCAGTTCTTTAGATGTCAGCAAGAACACAGATCTTCGCGGTATATGGTGCTCAGATAACACCTTGACTTCCCTGGATCTCTCTAAAAACACGAAACTGGTCTGGGTATACTGCTATAACTGCAAGATCACCTCACTTGATTTCTCGAAAAATCCCGATATGGCCTATATCGAGTGCAACTCAAATCCTTTAAAGTCGTTAAACGTCTCTTCTAATTCCGAACTTGAACATCTTATGTGCGGAGACTGCGGGCTTACTTCGCTTAATCTCAGCGGCAATCCCAAACTCACGCATCTGGATGCTTTTAATAACAAACTGACAAAACTGGACGTATCCAAAAACACAAAACTTATACGTCTCAATATCTGGAGCAATAATAATCTCGGCAGCATCAATATAAGCAATATTAAAGGGCTGCAATACTACAATTGTGCTTATAATGATGCAACTTCTGTCAATGTAAGCAACAACACGCATCTGAGAAAACTTATCTGCAGTTATAACGATATATCCTCTTTGAACCTGTCCAACAATCCGGAACTGGTCTATCTTGACTGTGCATGCAATGACATCAGTTCGCTGGATCTGTCCAAAAACCCCTGTCTTTTCTTCCTTCAGGCTTTTACCAATAAGTTCACAACTCTGAATATCGGAAATAACAGCCGTCTGATAAAAACATATAAAGACGGGTTCAAAAAATCCGAATACAAAGTGTGCAAAGGCCATTCCTGGTCCATCAATTACGGTGAGGATCTTTTATATTTCCTTTGTTTTGATGACAGCGTAACTTTGAGCACAAAATACACCAACCCTTCTTATATTCCGGACAGCTATGTGGATTTGAATGACGGTTTGTCTTCATCAGATGATCTTGTAACACGCGAAATGGTCATGGATGCTCTTTATGATCTTGCGGGAAGACCACATGTAACAGGCTCATCGAGATTTACTGATGTCGAATACGGTTCATGGTATGCTGATGCCGTAACCTGGGGTGAATCAAATAACATTGCAATGGGTTATCCCTTCATTTGTTCAGATACATTCGGTGTCGGACAGACAGTTACAAGAGAAGATCTGACATTCATGTTATACAGGTTCTCTGAAGCGGTCGGATATTACAGCGCATTCGATTATGGAAGGACGGATGATTTTAAGGATTTCTTCGAAATCGATTATTATGCATGGAATGCCGTAACATGGGGCGTTCAATGGGAGATCCTGATACCGAAGGGTTCATCCGGCGCACCAAACAGCCAGCGTAATATCTGTCCTCACGGCAGAGTTACCCGCAAGGAATTCATGTCCATGATAAACAGCATGATGGATCTTAACGGTCTGTCACATGTAAAGACTCCAAAGACCGATAACGGATGGTACAAGGAATTCGGCGGGGGCTGGAAATATTATGTTAAGGGGACTAATCTTGCTTCTGCTTGGCATCAGTCAGGTTCATCCTGGTATTACTTCAACAGCAACGGATTTATGGTCACAGGCTGGAAGTATATCAGCGGCTCATGGCATTTCTTTAATGCTTCCGGAATAATGCAGACCGGTTGGCTGAGAGCAGGAAGCGACTGGTATTATCTTGAGCCTTCAGGCGCAATGTTTACAGGCTGGAGGTTATCCGGCGGCAAATGGTACTACTTTGACTCATCCGGCCCGATGGTTACCGGCTGGAATCTGATAGACGGGGACTGGTACTGTTTTGATTCATCGGGAGCTATACTCACCGGATGCAATCAGATAAACGGAAAATGGTATTACCTTAATGCCTCAGGCAGGATGTTCACAGGCTGGAAAGAAGCAGGGGGCAAATGGTATTACCTGGGGAATTCAGGTTCAATGGTAACCGGATGGCTGGATTATAACGGAAGCTGGTACTATCTTGATACCGGCGGGGAAATGGTTGCCGGAACCTCCAAAAAGATCAACGGCAGGACATATAACTTCGATACTTCAGGCAGATGCCTTAACCCGTAATACTGTAAAGACATCAGACATCATCATCCGGGTCTGTATAAAGATATTCTATCCCGTAATCGATAATGTCTCTGACCTGATCGTTAGTTCTCATGCCGCCCTTCTTACGGTTGCACCGCCAGCAGAGACATTGGAGATTATCAATGTCCTTGCCCGTACCGCCCTGCGATACTGACTTTATGTGATCAGCTTCGAGCAGAAGATAATCACCTAACCCCTCACAAAGACTGTCCAGAAAATCTCTGGATATACCGCATATCTGACAGGTGTAGTTATCACGCTCGAAAACTTCCAGCTTGTCGGATGCTCTTATCCTTCGTCTTCCTGCAATCTCTTTCTGATATCTCTCATACCGGAGAATATCACGCTGCTGTTTTCTGTATATGAATATAACCGCAAGCAGAACAAGAAAAACAACTGCCAGAAAGAAAAACAGAACAGGAATAATATCTGCATTGTACGAACCTGCAAACAGGTCTTCAAAACTGTTCATCCGGTGCTCCCCTCATAAATGATCACACATTGAAAATAAGCAGAAAATATAATCTCTGCATACTTTCAATCATATTATATGAAAAGACGGGGATAATAATCGTACTTATCCGTGCCGCTCGCCGTCAGATGTTGTAATACCAGACATCACCCTGTTCGATCTCTTCTGTCTTTCGCTTGTTATCATTTGTCTGATACTCCATCTCAAGATTCTTCATGCTGACTTTTGAGTTTGCATCAATGGAACGTGTGATGAAAGTATTGCCTCCGACAACAGTGTTCTCGCCAATGACAGTCTCACCGCCAAGAATAGAAGCTCCGGCATAGATCGTAACATTATCGCAGATGGTCGGATGACGTTTCTTACCTGAAAGTTTCTGTCCTCCGCGCGTTGAAAGAGCACCTATAGTTACGCCCTGATATATCTTCACGTTGTTGCCTATAATGGAAGTCTCACCGACAACAATACCGGTGCCGTGATCGATGAAGAAGTATTTGCCGATAGTTGCTCCGGGATGAATATCGATTCCGGTCTCAGAATGAGCATATTCCGTCATAAGGCGCGGCAGGATCGGAACTTTAAGCAGATAGAGTTCGTGAGCGATACGGTATACAGTGATAGCCATAAGGCCCGGATAAGCCAGTATTATCTCATCAAAATTAGCGGCAGCAGGATCGCCGTCCAAAGTCGCAAGAAGATCTGTCTCAAGGTATTCTCTGATCTTCGGTATCTTCAAAAAGAACTCTCTGCAGATACGGTAGCTTTCCTTATCGCGTTCCTCGTCCGACATTTTATTGTCACCGCGGGAATAATCGAGAGCTCTGTATATCTGTTTCTTAAGATGATAGAAAACATCTTCGATAGTTACCGCGAAGCTGTTTTTAGGATTGTAGATCTTATATGTGCGGTCGCGGAAATAACCGGGATACATGATCCTGAAAAAGTTCTCGACAAGTTCTCTTACCTCTTCTTTATCAGGATTGCTGAAAAGCTTTATGGCATCAATATTCTTTCCGCCGTCAAAATCCGAGATGATCGCATCAACGATCTCATTGATCTCGTTGTCCACATGCTCACCGTGCATATACTTATCCTCCGCAAAAACCGGTATAACTTTTTAAATATGTTTATATCCGAGCAAAACGGAATAGTCAAGAAAGGACTTAACGGATCATTCCGTCAGGAAAATCATATTTTCCGGAATCTGCTTATTTCCGCACTATCTCCCCTGCCCTGGAGATCGCATCATCTATATGAGCACAGAAATTCTCTTTTCCGAGCTTTTTGTCAAAGCCGGATTTCTGTATGACCTTCATCGGCTGCTCATTGACATGAGACATGATAAGCTGAACATTCCTTTTCCGGCAGTCATCAAACAGGAGCTCAAGATTGCGCATAGCAGTAGCATCTATCGCGCTCACGCTTCTCATACGCAGGATCAAAGCTCTTGTGCCTTCTTTGGGTGAGATCTGCAGAATCTTTCCTGCTGTAGCAAAAAACATCGGTCCTGAGATCTCATATACGATAGTATGCTCGGGTAGAACACGCAGATCGATACTGTCGGGATCGTTCTCGGGATCAAAATCCTTCCATCCTTCAACCTGGGTCACTTCACTCATTCTGTGCATGAACAGCACAGCAGCAAGAAGTACACCCACTTCGATCGCAACCACAAGATCAAAGATAACGGTGAGCACAAAAGTGATGAGTAAAACGACTATGTCACTCTTGGGAGAACTCTTGACGAGCTTAACAAATCTCCTCCATCCGCTCATGTTATATGCGACCTGGAAAAGAATGGCGGCAATACAGGGCATCGGAATCAGTTTTGCAAACGGCATAAGAAAAACGACTACGAGAAGAAGTGTTACAGAGTGAACCATACCGGCAACAGGTGTACGTCCGCCGTTCTTTATGTTGGCTGCGGTCCTTGCTATAGCACCTGTAGCGGGAATGCCGCCGAAACAGGCAGATGCTATATTGCCTATGCCCTGGGCAACGAGTTCCATATTAGGTCTGTGCTTTGAACCGATCATACTGTCAGCGACGACTGCGGAAAGCAATGATTCAACTCCGGCAAGAAAAGCTATAGTAACCGCATTTGAAAGCTGACCACGTATTGCAGCAAAAGAGAACATGGAAAGATCGACGCTCAAAGGAGGAAGTCCCGCCTGAATATTCTCGAATGATTTTCCGATAGTATTTACATCCCAGTGAAAGATCTCAACAATGGCAGCCGTAACAACAACAGCAATAAATGACCCCGGGATCTTCTTAAAGATCATAGGCCATACGATAAGGATCACAAGAGCGATCACACCGATAAGCACAGCCTGCCAGTTTACAGTCACAGCGTTGTTGATCAGCGCAATTACCTTCTCGCCTGTCTCAACAGGCTTCTCGCCGTTCTGATATGTGATTCCCGTGAAATCCTTGATCTGACCGATAAAAAGAGTAACCGCTATTCCGGCTGTGAATCCTGTCGTGATAGGATCAGGGATATATTTGAGCAGACTTCCGAATCTGCAAAATCCCATCACAATAAGAATAATGCCCGCCATAATGGTGGCTATGATAAGACCTTCTGTGCCGTCCTTCATAACGATACCGGCAACTATAGTTGCAAAAGCTGCCGTCGGACCGGCGATCTGGACACGGCTTCCGCCCAGGAACGATACTATGAATCCGGCTACGATAGCCGTATATATGCCCGCTTCAGGTCCCACGCCCGATGCGATGGCAAGCGCTATGGATAACGGAAGCGCGATTATCGCAACGATTATTCCTGCAACGATGTCTTTTACAAGCTGTGATCCGGAATAGTCCTTCATAACCGAGAACAGCTTTGGCTTAAACTCTTTCATAAAATGCCCTCATATTCACCTTAATTCATTGACCAACGCATTATAGGAATAGACTTATTGCGTATCAAGAGACATTTTCACAAAGAAAAGCCGGCAGCCGGACTGCTCCTTCCGTCGGAAATTACAATTAACCGGATCGCTCCTTCACCGATACTGCCAGCAGATGACCGGAAAGACCTATTATCTCATCGTGTCCGTCAAGGAGCCTTACCGTATTCATCAGCGCTTTGCGGGATTCCTCATTCCTCCATAGAGCATCCAGATCATGAGCGAGCCATGCACCACCCATTATTCCGTGCACTTCTGTTTTATCAAGACCTCCCTCCGCAAGTTCTTTTCTCAGCATCGCCGCCGAATGGAAATGCGCGCTTCCTATTCCGCTGTATACTTTCCTGTTAGGATTTATGTGACAGCCGTCGGTCAGCTCGCGTTCGATCATCCTTATAAATCCCGGATCTTCCAGCCATGTATTCCCGTTCTCTTCGGAAGGTGAATAGACCGTTATATTGTGAAGCAGGCACGAAAACGGCGTAAGCGCCGCAGTATAAAGCTTCCCGCCTCTTTTAAGCAGACGCCGGGCTTCTCTTACAGCCTTTATCCGCTCATCATGATCAGTTATGTGATACAGCGGTCCCATGAGCAGCACCGAATCCGCGCTTTCATCATCTCTCGGAACTGATCTTGCATCACAGACTTCCTTTGCGGCTAATTCATAGCCTTCGTATTCGTTCCTGAGAAGATCGCTCATCTCGATGTTTTTGGTCGAGAGATCAAACAGATGGACCTCATATCCGAGTGAAGTGAGCCACCATGCATACTCACCATATGCGCCTCCTATGTCATATACCACCGCAGGCGGCTTTGGCAGACTCTCAACAAGGATCTCTTTCGTCCTTTCAAATTCAATAAGACCTATACCGTTCCTTAAACGGTATAATTCCGTGCCGGCATCGTAGTATGCCGTAGCTGAACTGTCTATAGCTTTCATATTTTCTTCCTTTCCTGATTACAGATTGCTGTCGGTATTCATCTTTTTGCATTGTTTCTTCCTGCACTTTCATACTGATGCCTCCTTTCAAAATTCAAATAAAAAACGGTCAGTGCCTTTAAGTGGCTCCCGACCGTTATAACCTTGATCTTAAGATCTTATACGCGCGAAAAACTAAGCCGGATGCCTTAATAGGATCTTGGCCTGCTGCTGAACCTTTACAGTTGTTCTGATACAAACTGTCATTAACGCGTACCTCTTATGATGATTTTCGGAGATTGTACTACAACGGATAAAACCGAGTCAATCAGGAAATCCGCAATAAACAAAAAATCCCCCTGCACCGGCTCAACGGAACAGGGGGATATTATGAAAGTCTTTATCAGGCGCGGAGTGTGATCGCGTACTTCTCCTCAAGATTTTTAAGGATAGTATTCACAAATCCGTCGATAACTTCCGGTGTGAACTCCTCATCTTTAGGTGTGAAGACAACACTGAACGCAAGACTCTTCTTGTCGGGTCCTAACTGTGCGCCTTCATAGATATCAAAGAGTTCGATCTTAGTTATATATCCGCAGGATGCTTCGATCTCCTTTTCGACAGTTGCACAGGCAACGTTCTTGTCCATAACAAAGCAGAAATCGCGCTTCTCTTCGAGGAACTTCGGGAGAGGTATGAATTTTCTTTCCTTGCCGTAGTACTTACTCAATGTTCTTAAGTCGATCTCAGCTACATATGCGGGAACTCTCATATCGAGTTCATCGCAGATCTCGTAGAGGACCTGGCCCAGGTAACCGACTTCTTCACCGTCGCAGATCACCTTTGCAGTCCTGCCCGGGTGAAGGAATGTTTTCTCTGTCTTTTCATAATCGAATTCAACATCAAGAGCATCAGCGATAACTGAAACAAGACCTTTTAATGTGAAGAAATCCTCATCCGTGCCGAACACACCTATACAGATCGTCTCGCGCTCATCGGGATATTCCGTAAGGGGCAGGGATTTAGGCAGGAACTTGTTGCCCATCTCATAGATACGTCCTGTCAGGATCCCGTTTTTCTGGTTTCTTGCCATAGCCTTGATCATCTGCGGTGCAAGAGTCGTACGCATCAATGAAAGATCGATATTGATCGGGTTCATGATCTTGATAGCAAATCTCTCTTTAGCATCCTCAGGCAGTCTCAAAAGATCGAAGTCTGAAGGCGAGAAGAATGAATAATGCACGCCTTCACTTGCGCCTGCTGCACAGAGTGCATTCTTGATCTTAAGTTCTGAACGCTGCTTCAGGTTATATCCGCCGGAAGTGACCTTCGCTGTCGGGATGAATGTAGGGGTGATGTGATCGTAGCCGTACATACGGATAACCTCTTCAGCGACATCCTGATAGGACTCCATATCGACACGGTAACCCGGGATATAGATCGTAAGCTCATCACCGTTAAGTTCGGGAGCGAAGTTGAGGTTTGTAAGAATACGGACGATGTCTTCATCAGGGACTTTGATTCCGAGAACGCCGTTTACACGTGCGACGCTTACAGTGAGCTTTCTGGGCTCGATGGAATTGCCTGTGTTGACATCGAAAGCAGTCTTTGAGACCTTGCCGCAGCCGAGCTCCTCAATGAGATGCAGAGCACGCTTCATTGCCATGACCGTCGTGTACTCATCGACACCTTTAGAGAATCTCATGCTCGAATCGGATACCTGACCAAGAGCCTTTGAACTCTTACGGATGTTGTCGTGGGCGAACTTCGCAGCCTCGAACATAACTGCTTTAGTCGTATCCAGTATCTCTGAATTAAGACCGCCCATGATGCCTGCCAGAGCAACGGGCTTTACACCGTCACAGATGACGAGGTTATCCGAAGTAAGAGAAAATTCCTTCTCATCCAGAGTAACGATCTTCTCGCCGTTCTCGGCACGGCGGACATGTATCTCACCGCCTTCAAGGTAAGAGTAATCGAATGCGTGCATCGGCTGACCGAGTTCGTAAAGAACATAGTTTGTGATATCGACAACATTGGATATCGCAGAGCATCCGACGAGAGCCAGACGGCGCTTCATCCAGACGGGTGACTCACCGATGGTAACATCAGAAACATAGTGACCGATGTATCTCGGGCAGAGATCCGGTGCAGATACGCGTATGTTGAAATCGATCGCAGCATCGCTCTCCGTATAATCTAATGCGGGCTCCTTAACAGGCTTGCCGAGTACTGCAGCAACTTCTCTTGCGATACCGAATATCGACTGGCAGTCAGGACGGTTTGCCGTGATGGAAACATCGAAAATATAATCATCTAAGCCTAAGATGGGCTTAACGTCAGCACCCGGAACTGAATCAGCGGGAAGTACAAGAAGTCCGTTGTATCCTGCACCCGGGAACATATCCTCTGTTACACCTAATTCAACGCCTGAGCAGAGCATGCCGTATGAATCGTAGCCCCTGAGCTTGCCCTGACCGATCGTCATGAGACCTTCTACCGTAACATGATCTTTTGCTGTAGCGTAAACCTGAGCTCCGATAAGAGCGAGAGGATACTTGCCGCCTGCTTCAACGTTATCAGCTCCGCAGCAGATCTGGAGGATACCGTTTTCGCCTGCATCAACAGTGCAAAGGTGAAGGTGTGTGCCTTCTATCTGATCACATGTCTTAACTTCGCCGACAACGACCTTGCTGATGTCCTTGCCTACTTCATATTTTTCCTCTACTTCGAAGCCGCAGGAGAAAAGCTTTTCTTCGAGCTCATCAGGTGTGACATCGATATCAACATAATCTTTAAGCCAACTTAATGGTACTAACATATTCCTTCCTCCCTTTCCTTAGTCATCGATCTGTTCAAGTACTCTGAGATCGGACTCAAACAACATCTTGATGTTATTGATGCCGTA
>JAEEGL015880466.1_pt1 | contig 17462 bp, 17 predicted proteins | sample 9134231 | NCBI WGS metagenome assembly JAEEGL01 (sample SAMN16246548, study PRJNA631951) | gut metagenome | biome: gut microbiome; feature: rumen; material: fiber-attached | host: Bos | place: Iran: Karaj | collected 2018-10 | reverse complement strand
TCGGCCCATTCCTGGGCACCGAAATAGTGACCGAAGTCAACCTGCACTCTGGAGTCAAACCAGAACTTGTAGTCTTTGTCTTTCGATTCGAACACCAAGATACCGTCGCGACTTGAAGTCTCCAGTGCCTTGACGTTCACTGTGTTGCCATACTGGTCGACAGCTTCTTTCTTGTCGGCGTTCTGTGCGAAGGCCATTGAACCCAATACGAGGGCGGCCAACATTAATACAGTCTTTTTCATAGTGAATGAATTTAGTGAATAAATTTATTGAGGTTTTGTGTCGTTTTATAATTGCAAAAGTAGAAAAAAAGTGAATTGCAAGAAAAAGCCCTGAAAGTTTTTCAACTTCCAGGGCTTAATAGTGACTTCCTAAGTCAATCCTTTACATTATGATTCTCAATTAATACTAATGTGAGGTACCACCACCAACATGCCATTGATTTACCGTTCCGTGGGGGTTACCAAACAATCTATACGTTATTACATGTCTATGGTAACGAGGCAATAACAAGATGTTGGCTTCCTCATCGTTTAATACTATTCCAAAAGCCCCTAGGTATTCTGCCTTTGTAGCTTCAATCGCTAATGGATTATCGTGTAATTGGCCAGAATAAGGGCAAACCTCAACATCACCATGCTCGTCGGGTTCATAAGCTTCGAGGCAGTGGTCAACAGGGAAAATCCAACCATCCGGAACTGGTCCTGGAGGGGGAAGAGTACCGTTAGGATCAAAATAATGGGTATGATCCACAGTACCATAAGGAAGATCGGCACCGCAATAAGGGCAAATAAAACCTCTGGTTGGCTCACCATAAACAGGAGTTTCTGCGGTGGGTATAGAATTGAGGTCAGAGTCCTTATCAGTCTTTTTGCAAGAATTAAGGCTTAAAGCCATTGTCATCATCAGGCCAGCCACCACCAAGGGCACTAAAAAACTTCTTTTCATCATAGTTCTATGTTTTATTGATTAATACTCATTGTTTGAATTTATCTTGTTGAAAGTGAATTCTCTCTGTCTTTTTAGGGCTTTGTTTTTATCACTATACACGCAGCAAAGATAAGTATATTTTTTATGCTTGCAACCTTTTTTCTTATTTTTTTTCATTTTTTCTTATTTCAGCATAAATACCCATACCTTAATTAATAGCTATATCTCTTTCCGAGGAGATTGAATTGTAAGCAAACACCCACATTGACATACTTGAAATCCTTCACGCTGGCCTGTAGGCGCAAGTGCTGCCACAGCAACATATCCAGACCCAGCAGGAAATCGTTGCCAGTGTATTCCGCCATCAACCTAGCCTGAGGGAAAAATGCTGGCCTGAAAGACACGCCACCCACCAAACCGTTCCATTTGGCATTGTAATGCCTAAAATAATGGCGGTATACGAGTGTCAAGCCCAACTCGTTACCCGAGAATTCGAAGTGCTTGGTCGCCGCAATGTACCAATTCTGGAAATAGAGTTGCACATCAGCCTGGTCAGTATAGAAAGATGTAGTCAAAATATCGTTGCCTCCAATGGCAACTGCCGGACAATATTTGCCTTCTTTCAAAGGCCGTATTTTCACCGATGCATAGCGGTCTTTGCTCCAATTGACTATGTTGCCCTGGGCATCTTTACGATAGATGCGCTCGGTGCACACGTAACTCATTTCCAACCAACTGAAGGGTGTTAGCGCGACATAGTAGTCAAAAGTGTTGTATTTCTTGCCTTCATAGATGAAGCCGGTGTCAGGCATCATAGCCTTGTTGAGGAAATGCGCACCAATGAAGGCATCACCCTCATGGTTCATCTCGGCTGAGGGGATATGAACCAGTCCCGATATGCCCGTATATTGTTGGGCTTTGCCCACTTGGGGCAACAGCCAAAGCAAAAATAATGCAACGATATTACTCAGGTGTTTCATTCTTTTTTGTCTTTTCTGTGATGATGAAATCGGGTTGCATAGTATGGCTGCCCCAATGCAGCAAGTCACGGCTAAACCATCCATCGCGTTCGTTCTCCTCGGGGTCGGTACGATAAAAGTCATTCGTAACGTGATGGTACATAATAGCATACGACATTCTGTAGTTGGAAGCGGGACGGAAATTCACCTTGCGGTGAGTGCGATGATATGGAGGCAGCGCAACAACAAACCGAAATCCCGCATCAAATCCTTGAATGTCATTCCATTGACCATAAATTGAAACAGTAGTATGGTTGAAGTGGCGCATTGCCTCTACCTCAAAACCAAAATCTCGGAACAAATACTTTCCTATTATACCACGGAACTGTGTGTTCCATTGCTGCAAATAAATGTCACCACCAGCAGTCCATACAAATGTGTTCATTGAGCCATACCACCACACCGGATTAATTACCACTACTCCAACATATCCAGCCCGTCCTTCGAGAGCAAACCAATCACATAAGGGCAAAAACGCTTTCAAATCCAAACCATATCGTTTTTCACTAAAGACACCCGCAGTAGCTTTGAGATACAGGCTTTTGATACGCAACTCCTTGCTGATATTGAGCGCGTTCACTTGAACATACTTGTAGTCATCACCATAACGGTTGATAACAGGAATAATGGCTTGCCCAGTCAATTGCCAGTGGTGGCCCATATTCCACTTGAAACCTGGAGTAACTTGAAGCAAATACTCATATTGGGTGTAGAAATTCATGTCTCTGAAACTGAGATTCACACCTGAAAAGAAATCCAATCCAGGAGAACTATCTTGACTTATTGCTTTAGGCTGTGAAGACAAAAACAATAAGGCAAAGAATACCATTATGATGGAACTGTGACGTAACGATGATTGCCTATGAAACATTGGACTACATATATAAATCGGCTGCAAAAATAATGAAAAACCTAAAATATGCTGGAATTGCTCACAATTTCCGTTATTTTTCACAAAAAATCCGCAGAATTATGAAAATCAATAAACGATATCGAATTCTCATAATTCCGCGGACTAACCACGCTACTGAACAAGGATGTGTATTCTTAATCTTTGACTTTATCTATCAGAAACAAGTCGTTGATCCAGACTTCAATGTTGGAATGGCGTTGGCCTTTGTCATCGGTCCATTCATTGTTGCGCAAGCTGCCATCAATGGCCACTTGCAGGCCTTTTTTTACGTAGCGTTCGACACGGTCGGCGGTTTTTCCCCAAGCCACAAGTGTGAACCATTGCGTATCGTTCACCCACTCTCGGTTGGCATTCATACGACGTTCGTCAACAGCAAGGCGAAAACGCGCGACTTTGTTGTTGCTAAAGCTTTTCACTTCAGGTTCTGCACCTGGGCGGCCAATCAACATGACCGAATTTCTCATTGTACTCATAGTTTTATTTGTTTATTGGTGAATAATAGTTGTTTTTTTGACTTCGAGACTCCGTGACTTCGAGGATTCTTCATCCCGCAGTCCCGTAGTCCCGCAGGCTCGTGTCAGATGTTTAGCTGTTTTGTTCTTTTCCCCAGTCGAGGAGGATGAAGTTGTTCAGATGGATTTCTGTCGAAATATGGCGTTGGCCGTTCTTGTCTACCCATTCGTTGTTGCGCAAGGCGCCATCGATGGCAATCTGCTTGCCTTTTTTTACCACCTGTGCGACGCGCTCGGCGGTTTTGTCCCATGCTACCACGGTGAACCATTGTGTTTCTTTTACTTGTTCGTGGTTGGCGTTGCGACGTGTTTCGTTCACAGCAAGGTTAAATCTCGTAACGATGCGTTTGTCGTTAAAGGTTCTCGTTTCAGGTTCTGCACCCGGGCGGCCAATCAGCATGACCGAATTTCTCATTGTACTCATGGTTGTGTGTGTTTAGTAATTAATGTATAAGTTTGATTTGCCGTGTCGCCCCTCTTGGCAAGTTGCCCTACCCGTCGGTTTGACGATGCAAAGTAACAACACTTGTCAAGACTAAGCCGTTGATTAAACGTTTGTAGTCGACTGTAGTCGTTTGTTGTCGTTTGCTGTCGGATATATTATTGGTTTATAGTAAATTAAAAAAATCAAAAAACCATGACCATTGACTATGACCATGACCAGTTTTTCCGAGATTGAGACGGTCATGGTCATTATCATCAGTCATAGTCGAACAACAATTGACTATGTCGAATCAAAGATTTAAACGATTAAACAGTTCAACAATAAACAATTTACTACTATTTTTGCGTCAAAATTGAAAAACAACAGCAAATGGCAAAAGATTTGAAGCCTCATATCGGCATTTTCGGTCGCAGAAACTGCGGCAAAAGCAGCCTCATCAACCTCCTGACGGGACAAAACATCGCTATCGTGAGCGATACAGCTGGCACCACCACTGATCCCGTCAAGAAAAGCATGGAAATTTTCGGCATAGGGCCTTGTATGCTCATCGACACGGCCGGCATCGATGATGTGGGCGAGCTGGGACAGCAGCGTGTGGAGAAGACGATGAAGGTGCTGGAGGAAATCGACTGTGCCATCCTCGTCGTCACGGGAAACAACTTCGCCGAGCCTGAGAAGCAGCTGATTGCCCGAATGAAAGAATTGGTGGTGCCGTTTTTCATCGTCCACAACAAGGCCGACGGAGAGCCGCTTCTTGCCGTTGTGAAAGCAGTAATGGAGCAGAATACAGGTGCTAAAGTTTTGGACTTTAGTGTTTCAAGAAACGATGACATTGCTCCGTTGGTCGAAGCATTGAAAAAGACTATCCCTGAGAGTGCCTATCAGAAAGTGTCGCTGTTGGGTGGCATCATCCAACCGAACGAGGTGGTGGTTTTGGTCTGTCCCGTCGACTCGGAAGCCCCCGAAGGCCGGTTGATTTTGCCGCAAGTGATGGCCATCCGCGACGTTTTGGACAACGAATGTATCTGTGTGGTGCTGAAGGAGACTCACTTGCAGCAATACCTCGACACCATGCCCAAGCCCGCCTTGATTGTCACCGACAGCCAGGTGTTTGGCTATGTAAGCAAAATCGTACCTGCCGACATCCCCTTGACCAGTTTCAGCATCGTCATGGCCCGCTTGCGCGGCGATTTCGACAACTACGTGAAAGGGACGCCGCATCTCTCACAGTTGAAAGACGGCAACACGGTATTATTGCTCGAATCGTGTACTCACCATAGTACATGCGAGGACATTGGCCGCGTGAAGTTGCCACGCATGATACTGAAATACACCGGAAAAGACATCCATTTTGAGTATGTGGCGGGCTTGTCGCCCATCGAGCATCCTGAGAGATATGCCATGGCAATCCAATGCGGTGGCTGCATGAGCACGCGCAAGCAACTGCTCAACCGTACGAATCTCTTTGTCAACCAAGGCATCCCGATTAGCAACTATGGTATGGCGTTGGCTTACATGAACGGCATTTTTGAGCGGGTGATGGAGCCGTTTAGGTAAGGGGTTATAGCCACGCACATCTCTATGGATTGTTAAAGATTGGTTATTGCTTTTTTACCGAGCGAAAAGCCCTACGGGATTGCTCTGATTCCCGTAAGGAATAGCATTCGATTGAATTATTAAGAAGCTGTTTAAAAACGGATAAAAAGGATTGAATAGACCATAGAAAAGTAATATAAATAATTGATAATCAAAGTATTAATATGATATTTATTCATCTCTTTTTGGTTTCCAATTATTTAGATACAAATAGAAGATACTCAACCAACCTTACTGATAATCAGTGGCATATTGAAAATAACCTGAAGCCAACGAAAAGAAAAAGGGGAAATTCGCTTTGGGACATCATGGACACGCTTGGCAAGAAGCTTCGCATTGCATTCGGCAGGAAGGATTGTCTTGGACTACGAGTTCTACTCCGAATCCTCCGAAGCCATGGTTCAAATCGCCTTTTCGAAAACCATACCCAACACATTATCGAATTGAAATTTAAACAAACTCTAAAAAGGGGCAAATTTAACTTGTCCAAATCATGCAAAATTTTGAAGATTTGGCTGTTATATTTCGTTACCACTTTCTGCATAGCTAAGAACATGTACAGCAACCGTGTGCAATCAGAAGTGCTACTTGATGACCTTTTTGCCTAAATTATTTGTATTCTTCCGCCTTCTCCTCATCCCCATTAAGCATATACAGCTCATATAGGTTGCGGTAAACTTCCTTGCGGACATTTTCCTGTGCCTCGGTGAGCGGCCCTTCGCCCAATTTGGACAACACGCGCTCGTATTCCGCTATCAGTTCAGGACCTTCCTCGCCGTTAGCTTCCATGGTCTTGGCGTTGTTGAATGAAATCATCCAGTCTCTAAGTGCCATAATTCTTGCTTTTGTTAGCGCAAAAGTAGGAAAAAACCATGGATTCAAAGGAAAAAACAGCATTTATTCTTCTTTTGTCTTTTTATGACGGAATATTCACTATCTTTGCGCAAAATTGAATGTCTTAGAACGGCCCTTCGACAGGCTCAGGGACCTCCACGACACATTGAAGCGAAGGTCGTTTAGACTGTCGAAACGCCGGCGAAATCTTTGAATTTTAAATCTTGAATTTTTAAATCTTTAAATCTGAAATACAAATCGTAATGGACCAAAGAATTGCCATGAACCCCAATCGTCTGGTGCAGTACCTTCAAAAGCCTGCAGCAGAGTTCACTCGCGCCGACATCATTCGTTATTGCGAGGAAAACCAAATCGAATTCGTCAACTTCCACTATTGTGGCTGGGACGGCAAACTGAAGACCTTGAACTTCGTGATCCACAGCCTCGAACACCTCGAAAACATCCTCACCGCTGGTGAGCGCGTCGATGGTTCGAGCCTCTTCCCCTTCATCGAAGCCGGCAAGAGCGACCTCTATGTGGTGCCGAAGTACAAGACCGCCTTCCGTAACCCCTTCACCGAGACGCCCACCTTGGACATCCTTTGTTCGTTCTACAACCGCGACGGCGAGCCTTTCGAGAGTTCACCTGAACACATCCTCCACAAGGCTCACGAAGTGTTCAAGAAGACCACGGGCTTGCAGATGGAGACCATGGGCGAACTGGAATACTACATCATCGCCGACGACGAAGAGATCTACGAAGTGCCCGACCAAAAGGGTTATCACGAGAGCGCCCCGTTCAACAAGTTCACCGAGTACCGCGTCGAAGCCATGCGCCTCATCGCACAGGCTGGTGGCTTGATTAAGTACGGGCACAGCGAAGTGGGTAACTTCACCAAGGACGGTAAGATCTATGAGCAGAACGAAATCGAGTTCCTGCCCACCAACATCGAAGACGCCGCCGACCAACTCGTCGTTGCCAAATGGATCATGCGCCAATTGGCCTACGAATACGGCGTCACACTGACCTTCGCACCGAAGATCACCGTGGGTAAGGCTGGTTCGGGAATGCACGTACACTGCAAGTTCACCAAGGACGGCAAGAGCGTGATGGTCAACAAGGGCGAACTCAGCGACTATGGCAAGAAGGCCATCGCCGGCTATATGGACGCTGGCACCTCGCTGCCTGCCTTCGGCAATCCCAACCCGCTGTCGTTCCTGCGCTTGGTGCCTCATCAGGAAGCCCCGACTTCGTTGTGCTGGTCCTACAGCAACCGCAGCGCCTTGGTGCGCGTGCCGCTCGGCTGGATTAACAATGGCAAGGACATGTCAGCCAACGCCAACCCGCTGGAGAAGAAGTCAAACAAGGACTTCAGCGAGAAGCAAACCTTCGAATGGCGTGCCTCCGACGGCTGCGCCGACATGTACCTGCTGATGGCCGCCCTCTGCGCTGCCGCCCGTCACGGCTTCGAGATGCCCAACGCCCTTGAAGTGGCCGAAAAGACCTACGTCGGCCTCGGCGTCAACATCCACGACGACAAGAACAAGAAATTGCAGGAGTCGCTTGAACAGCTGCCCGACAGCTGCGTGGCTGCCGCCAAGGAACTCGACAAGGACCGCGAGATATACACCGCCAAGGGCGTGTTCTCCGACGCCATCGTCGACTACATGATTAAATACCTTACCAATTTCAATGATGCCAACCTCCGCGCTGAATTAGGCAACGACAACGAGAAAATCATGAAACTGGTGAAGGAAAACATTCACGTGGGATAATCAACTGTAGGGCTGTCATATTATGGCAGCCGCACGGATTGGTTTCCTATGCGGCTGCCATGTTGTGACAGTCCTACAAACGAAAAATGCCATGACAAAGGACAAAAGATTCAATTGGAGATTTTGCCTTTGTTGTGGCATTTTCATTTGGTTTGTCATCAACCTGTTGCAGAGCATTTTCACCGAAATCCAGGAGGACGAAGCCTATTATGCCCTCTATGGCGAACACCTTGCCTGGGGTTATTATGACCACCCGCCCATGGTGGGGCTGATGACTTTTTTGAGCAGCATCTTTTTTTCGGGCAACTTAGGCGTAAGGCTTTTTACCATTATTACGTCATGTCTTTCGCTGTTTGTGATGTGGTTGATTGCCATAGATCGGCCCTTCGACAAGCTCAGGGACCTTGAACCAACGGCACAAAACAAGGTCGTTGAGCCTGTCGAAACGCTGACTCAAAAGCATTTAATCCTTTTCTTCATCATCGCCTTCTCTATCATAATGTTCAACATCTATGGTTTCGTCACCACGCCCGATGCGAGCCTCATTTTGTTTTCGGCCTTGTTCCTATTAATATACCAACGATATTTGGCCGAAAAAACATGGAAAAACACCCTTCTGATGGGAACAATGATGGCTTTGATGATTTACAGCAAATACCATGCGTTCCTGCTTTTGGGATTAATCGTTCTATCCAACCTTAAACTGCTGAAAGACGGAAAGTTTTGGGTGGCGTGCTTATTGGCTTTGGCTTTGTTGACACCGCATATCTTGTGGCAAGTCAGCAATGATTTTCCGAGTTTTAGGTATCACCTGACGCAGCGCAACGAAGCCTTCCGCTGGAGTTATTTCTTTGAGTATTTGCCTAATCAGTTGCTGATTTTCAATCCGTTTACGTTTGGGGCGGTAGTGTATGTATTGATAAAGAATAGGAATCGTGTTTTAATCCCCCCTACCCCCCTTAAAGGGGGGATGCCTACCGGGGTCTTCGAACGAGGATTAAAGTTTATCCTCATCGGGTTCTTTTTCTTCTTTTGGCTCATGGCGTTCCGCGGGCATGTGGAGCCGCATTGGACCATCGTATGTGTCATCCCAGCGGTGGTTTTGGTTTACCGCAAAGCATTGATTGACGATAAGTTAAGAAAATACATCAAGTGGTTCGTCTTTCCTTCCCTCCTATTGGTGCTGACCTTCAGAATCCTCCTGTTGACGCCTTTTGCCGACCGCTTTGGCTACCATGGCAAAGAAAAATACTACAAGGCCATCGAGCTAGTGGCGGGCGACTGTCCTGTGGTCTTCCAAGGATCATTTCAGCAACCCTCCTTGTACCACTATTTCACGGGAAAGGAAAGCTCCACATTAAAAAGCTACTACGATCGCAAAACACAGTTTGACCTCTGGCAGTTTGATAGGAATTGGACGTGTGAAAGTGTGTTTGTTTGCTCGCCACTCCACAGATTATCAAAGGATTATATGATTAATGGCGTTGCATTCAAGGGTTTTATCGCCGAGCATTTCCAGTCGGCCAACCGCTTGGTGACGGAAATATGTATCACTAACTCAGAATCACTCACCTTCCATCACGGCGACACCATCCATGTGGACTTTTCCATCCATAATCCATACGACCAAACCGTTGATTTCCATCATCCTGAGTTCGACCTATGTATTAAGGCGCAATACCTCTCCAGCGATGATTTCGGCTACTGCCATTACGATGATGACATCCTCATCCCTGCTCACGAGACTTACCACGGACATCTATTCACCGTTGTCAGCAGCGACATCAAGGAAGGGAAAAACCGCTTTACGTTAGGGATTGGAGACGGTATTGCTTCTTTCGTGACTGAAGGAAGCGGGATAAACATCAGGATTGAGCCCTAAGCTTGGCCAATGCTTCTTCTTGCTCCTGCATTTGTTGTTTGACCGCATGAATATCGGTTTGCCGTCTTTTCTTGTTAATCATCTGCTGCTCGCAGTCGGCAATGGTTTCGAGGACGAAGCGGAGGTTTTTGTCTTTCTCCAAAACAAAAGCATGGGTTATGCCTTCCGTTTGGCGCAGGCTGCGCATAATGATGGTTTGACGCTCAGCCGAAAGGGTGTTCTGGATGAGGAAGAGGTAGTCCAAACGGGGCTTGAAAGGATAGAGCACTCGGTCGCGACTGTTGAGGCTGACAAGGTTGTAGACGTTGTAGTTCTCACCAGCAGTGTAGTAATAAAAAGCGAAAGAGTCGCCTTCGAAAACAAGGTCGTCGTAGCGCGATAAGTCGATGGCAAGGGCTTTGTTGACACACCAAGCCAGCTTGTAGTCGGGCAAACTCGAATTAATGCCAACGACGGTAGTGTCGTCAAACGACGCGATTTGTATTTTCTTGTCTTTGGGATTCATGCCGCAAAGATATAGATTTCTTTTGAAAAAAAAATTCCCTAAAGGAATGGAATGCGGATAAACTAACATAGGCGGCGGATTGAGGGTCTACCAAACTTTAAGGACCATTAGCCGCCGCAAATAAAAGCGACAAAATTCCATTCCCGAAGGGAATCCAATTACTCCGCTGGATTTAAAGTATTGTATGTTTTCTCTGCAGCGAGTTGTTCAGCGCCGCGAATGGAGCGGTCCAAAGCATCAGCGTATGACTTTTCGTCGATGACAATCTGAACATGATACATCTTTTTGTTGCCAGTGCCCACCTCTTCCAACAGCTTGAATTCAAGCTTCTTCTTGTTCTTCTGCGACCATTCGAGCAACTTGCTCTTGAAGTTGACATTCGTCTGCTGCAACTCATCCATGTCGATATGGATCTTGATGATGCGGTCGATGATGATGTGCTTGGCAAAATCATACCCTCTGTCAAGGTAGATGGCACCCATCAAGGCCTCGAAAGCATTGCCGCCTATCGACTTGAAGCCTTGCCCCGAGCCGGAGTCGGGAGCATGACGGATATATTCCTCGAAACCAAGTTTCTGAGAGAGCTTGTTGAGTGAAACGCGGCTCACGATGCGCGAGCGCATCTCGGTGAGGAAACCTTCTGGCTGGGTGGGATAGGTACGAAAAAGGTAGTCGGCCACGGCGGTGCCCAAAACGGCGTCGCCAAGGTATTCCATGCGTTCGTTACTGACATGGTAATTGCCCACCTTTTCGTCTGACATCGATTTATGCGTGAAGGCCACGTGATATAAGGCGATGTTTTTGGGATAAAAGCCAAAAATGTTGTGGATATACTCGTAAAGAGCCTTGTCTTGGGGGTCTTTGGGACGAGAAAAAAAGGCCATCTTAGGATTCGTATTTTTTGAAAATCAAAGTGGCGTTTTGTCCGCCAAAGCCAAAGGAATTGCTGAGCGCATAATGGATGTTGCGCTTGCGGGCTTTGTGGAAAGTGAAATCGAAGCGGCTGTCGATTTGAGGGTCGTCGTCGAAGTGGTTGATGGTAGGCGGAATGATGCCGTTCTTCAGAGCCAACACACAAGCGATGGCCTCGATAGCACCGGCGCCACCCAACAGGTGACCCGTCATCGACTTGGTGGAATTGATGCTGATGTCGAAGGCATGTTCGCCAAACACCTCTTTGATGGCGATAGGTTCAGCTAAGTCGCCAGCGGGTGTCGAAGTGCCGTGCGTGTTGATGTGGTCGATGACCTCGGGAGACAGTTCAGCATCCTTCAAGGCGCGCTGCATACTGAGGATGCCACCCTTGCCTTCGGGATGCGGAGCCGTGATATGGTAAGCATCGGCAGAAGCACCGCCACCCACGATTTCGGCATAAATCTTCGCGCCACGAGCCACGGCGTGTTCGTATTCTTCGAGCACGAGGCTACCAGCACCTTCACCCATGACGAAACCGTCGCGGTTGAGGTCGAAGGGACGGGAAGCGGTCATAAAGTCATCATTGCGTGTCGAAAGGGCCTTCATCGAGTTGAAGCCGCCTATGCCACATTCTCCGATAGCTGCACCAGCGCCACCTGCCACGACGACCGTGCTCTTGCCGTAACGAATGAGGTCGAAAGCCGACATGATAGCATGAGCCGATGATGCGCAAGCCGACACCGTTGCGTAATTGGGACCCCTGAAACCGTATTTGATGGAAATGACACCGCCAGGCATGTTGGCAATCATCTTCGTGATGAGAAAGGGGCTGAACCGCGGCGTGCCGTCGCCATTCACAAAAAACTCTTTCAACTCGTTAAAGAAATGATTGACGCCACCGATGCCCGAAGTTAGCAGAACGCCAACATCGTCGAAATCGGTGTTTTCGGGGGTGATACCAGAATCGACGATGGCTTCATCGGCGGCCACAATATCAAATTGGGCAAACAAGTCGTACTTGCGTGACGTTTTCTTGTCGAAAAAGTCGTCGGGGTTATACCCTTTCACCTCGCAGGCGAAATGGGTCTTGTATAAAGAAGAATCGAAACGGGTAATCTCACAGGCTCCATTTTTTCCGTTCACCAAGCCTTCCCAGAAATCCTTGACGGTATTTCCGACAGGGGTGATGGCACCTAAACCCGTGATAACTACACGTTTCGATTCCATTTAGATGGTATTGATTACTAAATCACCGAAAATCAATTGTTTTCGGCACGCATCTTTTCAATCAGTCTGACGACATCACCCACGGTGACGATGCTTTCTTGTTGGTCATCCGGGATGGAGAGGTTGAAGCTCTTTTCAAATTCCATCATCAGTTCGACGGTGTCCAATGAATCGGCACCAAGGTCGTTGGTGAAACTGGCTTCCATAGTGACTTCTGAAGGATCCACACCAAGCTTTTCAGCAATGATCGGAACGATTTCATTCAAAATTTCTTGCATAGTTTTCAATTTTTAAGTGAATAAATAATACTCGTTTTCGGCGGCAAAGGTACAACTTTTTTTTATTACGACGTTTTTTTTCAGTTTTTTGGTCATTCTTGTATAGAAGCTCATCAGATTTGGAGTCTTTCCGAAACAGGAAAAAGCAACTTCAAATTTTCTAAAATTATTGCTTATATATTTGGTAATCAATATTTTATAATTAACACAACTTTGTGTAACACAACTTTGTGTAACACAAACTTGTATAATAGGAAAATTTTGTGTATCTTTGCAGCAAATTAGAACACGTTATGGACAATAAACCTTTCATGTTTGGTATCCCCGTTGAGGACAGCCACTTTATCGGAAGGCATGCTGAAACTGAGCGCCTTTCATCTAATTTTAGATATGGCATCAACACTATTTTGCTCTCACCACGACGTTGGGGAAAAACCTCGTTGGTCAATAAAGTAGCCGCAATGGTCAACTCCAATGACACTATTGTGGTGACGATGGATATTTTCTCTTGCCGCAATGAATACGATTTCTACAACGTGTTTTCGGAAGCCGTCTTGAAGCAAACCGCCTCGCGCGTGGAAGAGTGGAAAGACTTGGCCAAAGGCTTCATTGAACGGTTGGTACCCAAAATCTCCCTTTCGCTCGACGGGCAAAGCGAATACGGCGTTTCGTTGGGCATCACTCCCAAAACACACCAACCCGAAGAAGTGTTATCCTTGCCTGAAATCATTGCGAACCGCAAGGGTTGCAGCATCGTCGTCTGTATCGACGAGTTCCAGCAAGTGGGCGAGTTCCCCGACTCTTTGAGTGTGCAAAAACGCATGAGAACGGTTTGGCAACACCAGAAAAACGTATCTTATTGCCTCTATGGCAGTAAGATGCACATGATGACCAATCTTTTCCAGAAGAAGAGTTACCCATTTTATAAGTTCGGCGAATTACTTTACCTGAAAAATATCCCGTTCGAGACTTGGTTGCCCTACATCCAAGAAGGTTTTGCCAAACAAGGGAAACACATTTCGGAACAACTCGTAAGAGAATTATGCGAAAGCGTTGATTATCAATCATCATACGTCCAGCAACTTGCATACGACACTTGGCTTCTAACAGAAAAAGAGGTGACCGAAGACATCCTAAAGACCGCCATTAACGACCTTGTCGACCAAAACTCCATCGTCTATATCGAGCAAACACAATCACTGACCAGTTACCAACTCAATTTCTTGAGAGCTATCTTAGCCGGGCAATCGACCGACTTTGGGAAAAAAGACCTCAGGGAGGAATACGACTATGGCTCTCCTTCAAACATTACAAGACTGAAGAATGCACTGACAGCCAAAGAGTTAATAGAACCAACCGCGAAAGGCTACATCATCGGAGACCCCGTTTTGAGGCTTTGGCTGAAACGCGTTTTATGACTTTTCTTGTTCACTATTAGCATTTGATTTAGTACCTTTATACAATAACTCGACAAATATGGAAAACACCGAAAAAAAACTCTTCCTTTTGGATGCCTATGCACTGATTTACAGGGCGTTCTTTGCGATGAACAAGAACCCTCGCTTGAACTCGAAAGGAGTCAATACCTCAGCAGTGATGGGCTTCCTCAACTCGCTTTACGAAATCCTACAGAAAGAAAAACCGACCCACATCGGCGTGGCTTTCGACGTGGCCGGCACCGCACAACGGCAGGCCGAATACAGCGAATACAAGGCCAACCGCGAGAAGATGCCTGATGACCTTCGCGATGCCATACCTTATATAATTAGACTCATTGAGGCCTTCAACATCCCCGTTTATGGCGTGGAAGGCTACGAGGCCGACGATGTCATCGGCACCCTGTCGAAAAAGGCTGAACAACAAGGCTTTATCACTTACATGATGACCCCCGACAAGGACTTCGGGCAGTTGGTAACCGACAAGATTTTGCTTTACAAACCCGCTAAATTCGGCGAACCAGCGCAGGTTTGGGGACCTAAAGAGGTCTGCGAACGCTATGGCATACAAGAGCCCAAACAACTCATCGACATCCTGGGCCTTTGGGGTGATGCCGCCGACAACATTCCGGGCATACCTGGCATTGGCGAGAAGACTGCAGCGCAATTAATTGGGAAATATGGCAGTGTGGAAAACCTCATCGACCATGCCGAAGAGTTGAAGGGCAAACAAAAGGAAAATGTCATCAATTTTGCCGACCAAGGGCTGATGTCGAAGATGCTGGCCACCATCAATTTGGAGGTACCCGTTGAGTTCGACGAAGAGGAACTGAAAGCCAAAGAGCCCAACGTGCCAGCCTTGATGGCACTTTTCGAGGAACTGGAATTCAGAACCTTCGCCAAACGGTTTTTGGAGGATTATAGGACGAAACAATCCACTTTTGACGGACCTTCGACAGGCTCACGGACCTTAGCCTCACCGTCATTGCGAGGAACGAAGCAATTCAGGGAAGCGATGGAAATACAAAGCCCCGATTTGTTTTCCAACCCTACTCCATCTGGCACCTTCGACCTCTTCCATCAAGGTGGCGAGAGCGAAACGGGTTTACTGGAGTTTTCCGACAAGGACTCGGCCAAGACGGTGAAACATGATTACAAGCTTGTGGAAACCGAAGAAGAAATCAAGGTGTTGGTGGAACTTTTATCCAAGCAAAAGCAATTCGTCTTCGACACCGAAACGACCAATATCGACGTGTATTTAGCCGAATTGGTGGGCGTTTCGTTCGCCATCAAGGACCACGAAGCTTGGTATCTGCCTATGCCTGCTGAGCGTGAGGCATGTCAGAAAAAACTGGAATTGTTGCGGCCTTTGTTTGAAGACGAAAGCATACTGAAAATCGGGCAAAACCTGAAATACGACATCTCCATGCTGGCGCAATACGGCATCAGTGTGAGAGGGAAAATGTTCGACACCATGCTGGCGCATTACCTCCTCGAACCCGAACAACGCCACAACATGGACTACCTTGCTGAGGTCTACCTCAACTATATCACCATTCCCATCGAGGACTTGATTGGCAAAGGCCGTCAACAAAAAACGATGCGTGAAGTGCCTGTGGAATTGGTCAAAGAATATGCGGCCGAGGATGCCGACATCACGTTACAACTCTATGAGAAACTGCTGCCTTTGCTGAAAGAAAACGGTGTGGAGAAGCTGCTTTACGAAATTGAGATGCCGCTCGTGCCCGTGCTCAGCCGCATGGAAGCCAACGGCGTGAAAATCGACACGGAAAACCTGCATCAAATCAGCGAGGAGTTTGGCAGAGAGATTCACAAAATCGAGGAAGAAATCTATGAACTGGCTGGCGCACCTTTCAATATCGCCTCTCCGAAACAGTTGGGCGAAATCCTCTTCGAGAAACTGAAAATCGACGAGAAGGCCAAGAAAACAAAGACGGGACAATATGCCACTGGCGAGGAAGTACTGCAAAAGCTCCTGCACAAGCACCCCATCATCCAAAAGATTCTGGACTACCGCTCGTTCACCAAGCTGAAATCCACATATTTGGATGCGCTACCGGCTTTGGTCAACCCAAAAGATGGACTGATTCATACCTCTTACAACCAAGCCGTTACCGCCACGGGACGTTTGAGTTCCAACAACCCTAATCTGCAAAATATCCCCGTGCGCACCGAGAAAGGCCGCGAGATACGTCGTGCCTTCGTGCCGCGCAATGAGACCTACACTCTCCTTGCCGCCGACTATTCCCAAATTGAGTTGCGCATCATCGCCCATCTGAGTCAAGACCCCGCCATGGTCGCCGACTTCAACTTAGGTCACGACATCCACGCTGCCACGGCCGCAAAGGTGTTTCACGTACCGATGGAACAGGTCACCAAGGAACAACGTAGCCGTGCCAAAGCCGTCAACTTCGGCATCATCTACGGCATGTCGGCCTTCGGTCTGGCCGAACGCATGGAGCTTTCGCGTAGCGAGGCCGCCGATATCATCAAGAAATACTTCGAGGAGTATGCGGGCATCAAGGAATACATGAACCGCAGCATCGCCTTGGCCAAGGAACGTGGGTATGCTGAGACTATCTTAGGTCGCCGCCGTTACCTTCGCGACATCAACAGTGCCAACAGCGTGGTGCGTGGCTTCGCCGAACGCAACGCCATCAACGCACCCATCCAAGGCAGCTCCGCTGACATGATTAAGATTGCCATGATTGGCATCCATCAGGAAATGCAACGGCTGAAAATGCAGTCGAAAATGATTCTTCAGGTGCACGACGAACTGGTCTTTGACGCCCATCTCTACGAACTTGATACGTTGAAAGCCATCGTCAATGACAAGATGGTAAATGCTTTGCCGCTGTCGGTGCCGGTCATCGTGGAGATGAATACGGGCGAAAACTGGTTAGAAGCCCATTAGCGAATTCGGCAAAAATAACAACGGCGAAAGCAACAACGGCGAATTATACGAATTAAGCGAATTTATTTATGCAACAAAAATAATTCGTTTAATTCGCCAAATTCGCCGACAAAATAAAGAATTATGGAAGACAACATTTTATACAAAGAAGAGTCGTATAGAATTATAGGTGCTGCGATGGAAGTTCACAAAGTGCTCGGTTGTGGTTTCACAGAGCCTATTTATCAAGAGGCTTTGGAACTTGAATTCCAATTACGCGA
>JAEEGL015394744.1_pt1 | contig 17462 bp, 17 predicted proteins | sample 9134231 | NCBI WGS metagenome assembly JAEEGL01 (sample SAMN16246548, study PRJNA631951) | gut metagenome | biome: gut microbiome; feature: rumen; material: fiber-attached | host: Bos | place: Iran: Karaj | collected 2018-10 | reverse complement strand
CCGCACTCGTCGTCTTTACTTTCTTTTCATCATGCGCACCGCCATCTGACGGGCCAGCGCGCGATGCAGAGCCGCCTCGGCCCGGACCATATCGATGTCCGGCGCGTCGTGCTTGCGCAGGCGCTCCCGGGCGCGCTGCTCTGCCGCCTGGGCCCGGGCAAGGTCGATCTTCTCCGCCTGCTCGGCGGCGTCCACCAGCACCGACACCAGGTTGTCCGCCACGTGGGCCAATCCGTGGGTCACGGCAATGTAATGGGACGTGCCATCGGCCTTGGTGGCCCGGACAACGCCCTCCACCACGGCGCACAGCAGGGGCGCGTGGTTGGCCATGACACCCAGGTAGCCGTCCTCCAGCGGCAGTTGGATCGCCCAGACGCGGTCGTCATATACGGGACCGCCTACCGTGGCGATCTGCAGATGGATCCGATCTTCTTCCATAGGCTGCTCCCTACATCCGGTCCCGCTTTGCCAGCACGTCGTCGATGCCGCCGCACATCAGGAAGGCCTGCTCGGGGATATCGTCGCACTCGCCGGCCAGGATGATTTCAAAGCCCCGGATCGTCTCCTCCAGGGGGACATACTTGCCGGGCAGACCCGTGAAATTCTCCGCCACGTGGAAGGGCTGTGACAGGAATCTTTGAACGCGCCGGGCGCGGTTGATGATGGCGCGGTCCTCGGCGTTCAGCTCCTCGATACCCAGCACGGCGATGATATCCTGCAGGTCCTTGTACCTCTGCAGTACCCGCTGCACGCCCCGGGCCGTCTCATAGTGGTGCTTGCCCAGCACGTGGGGCTCCAGGAGCCGGGAGGTGGAGTCCAGCGGGTCCACCGCCGGATAGATGCCCAGCTCCGCGATGCTGCGCTCCAGCACGGTGGTGGCGTCCAGATGGGCGAAGGCCGTGGAGGGCGCCGGGTCCGTCAGATCGTCGGCAGGCACGTAGATGGCCTGCACCGACGTGATGGAGCCCTTCTGGGTGGAGGTGATGCGCTCCTGCAGCTCGCCCATCTCCGTGGCCAGGGTGGGCTGGTAGCCAACGGCGGAGGGCATGCGGCCCAGCAGGGCCGACACCTCGCTGCCGGCCTGGGTAAAGCGGAAGATGTTGTCGATGAACAGCAGCACGTCCCGGCCGCCCCGATCCCGGAAATCCTCCGCGATGGTCAAGCCCGACAGAGGCACCCGCAGACGGGCTCCGGGGGGCTCGTTCATCTGGCCAAAGACCAGCGCCGTCTTGTTGATGACGCCGGACTCGGTCATTTCTTTCCACAGGTCGTTGCCCTCGCGGGAGCGTTCTCCCACGCCGGCAAAGACAGAGTAGCCGCCGTGCTCGTAGGCCACGTTGCGGATCAACTCCTGGATCAGCACCGTCTTGCCCACGCCGGCGCCGCCGAACAGTCCGATCTTGCCGCCCTTGGCGTAGGGTGCCAGCAGGTCGATGACCTTGATGCCCGTCTCCAGGATCTCCGTGGCGGGCAGCACGTCGGTAAAGGGCGGCGGGTCGCGGTGGATGGGCAGGCGGGTATCCGCCTCCACGGGGCCTTTGCCGTCGATTGCCTCGCCCACCACGTTGAACATGCGGCCCAGCGTGGCTTCGCCCACCGGCACAGTCACCGGAGAGCCGGTGTCCGTGGCGGCGCAGCCGCGATAGAGCCCGTCGGTGGAGAACAGCGACACACAGCGGACCGTGTTTCCGCCCAGCTGCTGCGCCACCTCCATCACCACCCTGCGCTCCGGCAGGCGGGCCTCGATGGCGTTATGGATCTCCGGCAGGCGGCCAGCCGGAAACTCCACGTCCACCACGGCGCCGATGACCCGTTTTACGATTCCTTGCTCCATATAAAACTCCTTACTGGGCGGACTGGTCGTTCTTCCGCCTCAGGGCAGCGGCACCGCCGACGATTTCGGAGATCTCGGTGGTGATGGCCGCCTGGCGGGCCTGGTTCAAATCCAGCTTCAACTGGCCGATAAGCTCCTCGGTGGCGTCGGTGGCGGCGGTCATGGCGGCCAGACGGGCAGCCTGCTCCGCCGCGCGGGCCTCCTGCAGGGCGGCAAACACCTCGCAGTTGATATACAGCTGCACGGCGTTGTCCAGCACCGAATCCCGGTCCGGCTCAAAGATATACTCCCGCTCCCGCGCCTCGTGGTGGCCGGGCGGCTTGGCAGGCAGGAGCCGGACACAGTCCGGAGCCTGCTGCAGCGCAGAGACGTACCGCTGGAAGACCAAATAGACCTCGTCCACCTCGCCGGCCAGAAACATCTTCTTCATGTGCCCGGCCAGGGTCACGGCGTCCTCCATGACGGGGATATCCCCCGCGTCGGAGTACTCCTCGGCGATGGGCACGCCGGCCTCCGACAGCGCGTCGTAGCCCCATTGGCCCACCGCGATCACGTGGAGGCCCTTGTCCGTTTTCTCCACCAGATCGTGCATGTAGTCGATCAGGGCGGAGTTGTAGCTGCCGCACATGCCGCGGTTGCCCATGAACAGCAGATAGCCGACCTTCTTCACCTCCGTCCGCGGCGTCAGCAGCGGATGGGATACGTTCTCGCCCGTCAGCAGAGAGCTGAGGATCTCGCGGATCCGGTCGGAGAAAAGCCGCATGCTCTCGCCGTTGCGCTGGGAGCGCCGCAGCTTCGCCGCGGAGATCATCTTCATGGCCCGGGTGATCTGCTGCGTGCTCTGCACGCTCTTGATCCTGGTGCGGATCTCCCGTATGTTTTCCGTTTCTCCTCGCCCCCTCTCCGCAGCTTATCCGGTCAGAACGTCTTTTTGAAAGCCTCGATAGCCCCTCGCAGCTCCTGCAGCTTCTCCTCCGGCAGCTTCTTGCCGGTGTGGATGACGTCAAAGACGCCGGGCAGCTCCCGATGCAGATACGCCAGCAGCTCCGTTTCGAAGGCGGCGATCCGCTCCAGGGGCAGGTCGTCGCAGTAGCCCTCGTTGCCGGCAAAGATGACCGCTACCTGGTCTGCCGCGTCCATGGGGACGTACTGCTCCTGCTTCAGCAGCTCCGTCATCCGCTCGCCCCTTGTCAGGGCGTCCCGGGTGAATTTATCCAGATCCGAGCCGAACTGGGCAAAGGCCGCCAGCTCCCGGTACTGGGCCAGGTCCATCCGCAGACGGCCGGCCACCTGCTTCATGGCTCCGATCTGGGCGGCGCCGCCCACGCGGGACACCGACAGGCCCACGTTGACGGCGGGGCGGATCCCGTTGTGGAACAGGCCCGACTCCAGGAAGATCTGGCCGTCGGTAATGGAGATGACGTTGGTGGGGATGTAGGCCGAGATATCGCCGGCCTGGGTCTCGATGATGGGCAGGGCCGTCATGCTGCCGCCGCCCAGCTCGTCGTTCAGCCGGGCCGCGCGCTCCAGCAGACGGGAGTGCAGATAGAACACGTCGCCGGGATAGGCCTCCCGTCCGGGGGGCCGCTGCAGCAGCAGCGAAATCTCGCGGTAGGCCGCCGCCTGCTTGCTCAGATCGTCGTACACGATCAGTACGTCCTTGCCGGCGTACATGAACTGCTCGCCGATGGCGGCGCCGGCGTAGGGAGCAATATACAGCATGGGCGCGGGCTGGGATGCCGAGGCGCACACCACGGTGGTGTACTGCATGGCGCCGTGCTCCCGCAGCTTCTGCACCACGCTGGCCACGGTGGACTCCTTCTGTCCGATGGCCACGTAGATGCAGATCACGTTTTTGCCCTTCTGGTTCAGGATAGTATCCAATGCGATGGCTGTCTTGCCGGTCTGCCGGTCGCCGATGATCAGCTCACGCTGACCGCGGCCGATGGGGACCAGAGCGTCGATGGCCTTGATGCCGGTCTGCAGCGGCACGCTGACGCCCTGCCGATCCGGCACGCCGGGAGCGGGGCTCTCGATGGGCCGACGCATCCAGGTGACGATGGGACCAGCGTCGTCCAGCGGGCGTCCCAGGGCGTCCACCACGCGGCCCAGCAGGGCCTCGCCCACCGGCACCTCGATGACGCGCTCCGTACGGCGCACGACGGTGCCCTCCTGCAGGCGGGTATAGTCGCCCAGCAGGACCACGCCCACGTCGTCCTGCTCCAGGTCCATGACCATGCCCCGCAAGCCGCCGTCGAAGGCCAGCATCTCGCCGGCCATCACGTCAGACAGGCCGGAGATCCGGCAGATACCGTCGGATATCCGGACCACACGGCCGCACTGATACGCAGAGAACGCCTTGTCCTCCGCCATCAGCTGGCTGCGGATCACCTCATAGGGGTCTGCCAGCGGCAGCGTCCGCTCCTCGCGGCTGCCGATCCGCTGCAGCTGATCGGCCAGGGTGCCGTCGTACACCGTGTCGCCGACAGTCACGCGGATGCCGCCGATGACGCTTTTGTCCGGCCGGTCCCGGAGGGTCAGCGGGGCGTCGTCCGGCAGCTCAAGCCGACGGCGCAGATCCGTCTCCAGGGCACGCCGCTGCGTATCTGTCAGCGGTTCGGCACCGGTGACGGTGATCTCGATCCCTTCTCCGCCGGCAATGCGGATCCGGTCGTTGGCCGTTGGAAAGATTTCCCCGGCCACCTGGGCCAGGCGGCGCTCCGTCAGAGCGGCTCTGGCGGGCGCGAAGGCGTCCTCCGCCATCAGCTGTGCGGTCCGCTCCAGCACCTGGGACACAGCGTCCCGACGGGCTCTGGCGTGGGTGTCCCGGCGCAGGGCCCGCGCCTCGGCGCCGGCGGCGGTCTCCACCGCCTGGCGCTCCTCCTGGCCGGCGGTCTCCGACAGGCGGGTGTTCTCCTGAATCTGGCGGTGGGTCTGGGCCAGCAGATCCTCCTCACGGCGCTCCTCGCGGACGCGGATCTCATCCAGCTGGCCTGGCAGGGCCTGGGTGTGTGCGGACGCCTGTCCCGCGCGGTCCAGGTCCTCCCGGACCTTTTCCCGGTAGGCGCTCACCATGGCGCCCAACAGCTTTCTGCCCACGAAAAACACAATGCCGGCCAGAATGACGAAGTTGATGACAGCGTATATCCATTCCATTCCGCTCATTCCGCGTTCGTCACCCCTCTTTCTGCCCGCCCAGCAGGCGGTCCGCCAGCGCGCGGGCCAGCTCTTCGCCGCGGCTGGAGACGAATCTCCGGCTCATTTCCTCCGCGTGCTGCGTCTCCTCCCGGGCGTCCGCCAGAGTCTGCGCAGCCCGGCGGTGGGTCTCCTCCAGGGCCTCGGAACGGATCTTGTCGTCCCGGGCCATGCCCTCGTTGAGCATGTGGCGGGCCTCCCGATTGCGCTCCTCCCACTGCTCGTCCGCCTCGCGGCGGGCCCTCTCCCGGGCCTCCTCGGTCCGGCGGATCTCCTCCTCGCCGGCTTCAATCCGGCTCCGGCGGGCGTCCATATTGCGGATCAGAGGGCCGAAAAAGAGCTTTTTCAAGACGAATAGCAGCGCAAAGAAGCAGATGATCGTCCAGATCACCTCAGAAAAGTTTATGCTCACAGCGCATGCCTCCTTCCGGGCAATCCTCCTCAGATCTTGCCGGCCAGCATCAGGGCCACCACGGTGCCGTAAATGGCCAGGGCTTCCATCAGGGCCAGGGGCAGCAGCATACTGCCTACCACTTCCTTGGCGGCCTCCGGCTGACGGCCGATGGCATCCATGGCGGCAGCGGCAAACTTGCCCTGAGCCAGGGAAGCGAAGATGACGCAGATCGCCACACTCAGAGCGGCGGCCAGGGCGATGATAGCAGAAGTATCCATGTTTTGTTCCTCCTATGTATTGTAAATTTGATTATCTCTTACTCTTCCTCCAGCTCGGTGGCCTCCTCCAGATAGGCCGCCACCAGCTTGGTGAACACGATGGCCTGGATGGCGCCGAACAGCAGACTCAGCACCTGCATGATCACCGGCAGCACCACCGGCAGCACCACGCCCATCTGCTCCACGGCCGTCTCCTCGCCGAAGATGTTGCCGTACAGTCGCATGGCCAGGGATACCGGCCGCACCGCCTGCTCGATGAGATTCAGGGGCAGCATCAGGAAAAACAGGGGCAGGGGCGACAGGAAGGTCTTGGCATACCCCCACAGGCCCCTTTTCCGAAAGCCTGCGTACAGGGTAAACAGCAGGCTGCTCACCGCCAGGCCGCCCGTCACCGACAGGCTGGCCGTGGGCACGGCAAAGGCTTTTCCCGCCCCCGGCAGCAGGCCGGAATAGTTGCACGTGATGATAAAGATGAAAAACGTTCCCAATACCGGCAGATACTTGTCCAGCGCTTCCCGGTTCACGCTGCCGGCGTAGAGATCCCGCAGCTTGGTCACCGCCAGCTCTGCCGCGCTCTGCAGGGGGCCGGGCTCCTCCTTCAGCTTCCTGGTTGCCAGCCACGAGACCAGCGCCAGCACCGCGATGATGACCCACATGGTCACCACCGGGCGTGTCACCTCCAGCGGCCCGATGGAAAACAGGGCGCTTGATTCATGCATGTTCCACTCACCTCTCAAACAACAGTGCCGTTATTCTCTCTCCTCCGGTTTTCTTCCACTCCGTTTCCCGGTCCGTCGGCCCAGCAGCAGGGCGGAGAGGATGCTCCCCAAAGCCAGCCCCGTCGCCGTACCGATCAGCACGGCGGCAAAGGGCAGCGGCAGGAACTCCCTCACCAGGAACACCGCAGCTAAGGTCGCCAGATCCAGCAGCATCCGGACCAGCAGAGCCGTGGTCAGGGCGCGGTTGCCGCCCTTGCGCAGGGCGCGGGCTGTCAGCGCCATACCCACGGCCGCTACCGCCAGGCCGAATACCAGTCCGGCGGCACCGCCGACGATCATGGCTGTCGTCTTGTCCACGTCTCTCACCTCTGCCCTCTCGTCCGCTTTCTGAAAAACGGCACAGAATTACAGATGTATTTTACACTATTTCGGTAGAGTGTGTCAAGGCGGGCGTACCGCTGGAACGCAGAAAAATCCGCATGACACCGCATGGGCACGGCAAAAGGCTTCCCCTGCAGGAGAAGCCTTTTCACGCATTCCCTATTTTCCCAGCCAGCGGCGCAGCATATCCCACAGCTCCAGCGAGCGGAACCTCAGCACGTATGCCGGCTCCTCGGCGTCCATCAGCTCCACATCGTCCTGCTCCAGCCCAAAGGAGACCGCCGTCTCCTCCAGGTCCGTGGCCGCAGCCGTGCAAAGAGGCGGAAACACCACGCACCACCAGTTGCGTCCTCTCCCCTCCCCGATGACGATCCGCAGCGCCGTGTACTCCCCCGCCGGCAGGGCGAAGGTCCCGTAGTCCCGGGTGGGAAAAGCCGTTCGCTCCAGGGAGGCGGTGACGCCGAAAACCGCGCCCTGCGCCGCGATCTCCCGGGCTGCCGCATCCTCCAGTCTCGGCAGCGCCGCAGTCAGCGCTCTCTCCGCCTCCTCCCGGCTCCCCGCGCCGGCCAGCACCGCCTCCGCCTCCTGCAGCACCCGGTCCCGGACCTGCAGCTTCAGCTCCTGGTCCGCCGCATCGTCGGAGTTGGCGATCACGTGGAGTCGGATCAACCGCCCGGACAGGTCCTCCTGGCGGCCCAGCGACCAGGCGCCCCAGACCGCCGTCGCCGCCAGCGCCAGCAGCAGGGCCAGTTCCAGTGGCAGCAGCCTGTTGCTTCGTCTTTTCATAACAAACACCGTCCATTCCGCAGTTTTCTTACAGAATGGACGGTGATGGGCGTTTTTATACCGGTTCAGCGGCTTTTTCCGCAGAAGGTGCGGGGATAGTCGGCCCGCAGGGCGGCACAGGCCATCCGGGCGGTCTCCTCGTCGGCAAAGACGCCGAAGACCGCGCTGCCGCTGCCGGACAGCATGGCGCCCCGCGCCCCCAGGGCCGCCAGGCGGCGCTTCAGGGCGAAAGTCTCCCCCTCCGGGTCCAGCACCCGCTCAAACGTGTTGCGCATGGCGGCGCATACGCCGTCCAGATCGCCCCGCTCCAGGGCGTCGGCCATGGGACCGGCGCCGCCGGCGTCATAGCAGCCCCGGCTGTCGATGAGGCCGTACATCTTGCCGGTGGAATAGGCTGCCTCCGGCTTTACCAGAACGAACCAGCACGCCGGCAGCGGCGGCAGAGGCGCCAGCCGCTCCCCCCGGCCCAGGGTCAGTGTCGTGCCGCCCCGGACGCAGAAGGGCACGTCGCTGCCCAGCTCCGCCGCCATGGCCTCCAGCTCGGTGTCCGGCAGATCGGGGGCGTATATCCGCCGCAGGGCCCGCAGCACAGCCGCCGCGTCGGCGCTGCCGCCGCCCAGCCCCGCCTGCATGGGCAGGCGTTTCCGGAGATGGATCGAAACGCCGTCGTTGGCGATCTCCGTATAGGAGAAGAACTTGACAGCAGCTTTATAGCAGAGGTTTGTCTCGTCCACTGCCAGGGACGGGTCGTCGCAGGTCAGGACCACGTCCCCACCGCCGGTGTGGCCGGTGACGGTCAGCGTGTCGCACACGTCCACCGTCTGCATGACGCTGACCAGCTCGTGGTAGCCGTCGGGCCGCTTCTGTCCCACGTTCAGCAGCAGATTCACCTTGGCAGGGGCCTGCTCGGTGACGGAAGTCTCCTCCGCCTCCGGCACGGATCGCAGGGCCCGCTCCACCGGCAGGGCCAGCAGCACCGCCAGCACTGCCTCCGCCAGGGAGACCGCCAGGGCTGCCCCCCGCTGGATGGACGGCTCCAGCAGCCGGGTGGACTGCATCAGCATGAAGTTCAGGGCGGCAAAGGCCAGGGCGCACTGCCACAGCAGCCGCAGGAAGGTCCTGTCGGCCAGCTTCTTTCGTTCCGCCGTCATAGCGCGGGGATAGCCCAGCTTGCCGGGCAGCAGGATGCTGAGGCCGGCGTAGAGCAGCATGAGAACGGGCACCGTGAAGGCGCCGGACCAATACCGGAACATGAAATCACCTCCGTCACTGTGGGGTGGGATGGGGAAAAAGGCCGCCGAGGGGCGCTCGGCGGCCTTTGGCAATGTGCGGAACTCTTACCGGATCTTGCGGGCCTCGATGTAGTAGCGCTTATCCTGGGCGTGGCCCATGGAGAAGGTCTTGCGGGGCAGCACGCCGTCGGCCATAACGGTCTTGAACAGCTGCTCCTTGCCCATGGCGGGCAGCAGGAAGCCCATATTGCCCTCCTTGCCGCCCAGCTGGCGGGTCACGTCGTCGCCGTGGATGTAGTCGATCTCAATGTCCTTGCCCTTCAGATAGCCGTCCAGGAAGGTCTGCAGGGTGGCCACAGCCAGTTGCTTGGCGGGGTGGGGCACCGTGAAGAAGGTATCGTGGCCGGGCCAGACGAACTCGATCACATGGCCCTCGCCCTTGCCCTCGTAGGCGTCGGGATAGGCGGCCTGGAAAGCGGCCATGAAGTCCTCCACGTCCACGCCGAAGAGGACCCGGTGGATAGGCTCGAACTGCAGGGCGTCGTCGTGGTTGTTCACCACCTCCACCAGGGCGTACCGGGCGGGCAGCTTCTTCCACTCGGCCTCGGTGAGTCCTTTCTTCTGCTCCTCAAAGCAGGCCTTGGCGGTGGCCAGGGAGTGGTTGCCGTCGCCCACGGCGAACAGTAGGGGCGCCGCGCCGGAGAGGTTGTACTTGGCCATCTGAGCCTCATCAGAGCACAGACCCCGCAGGGCGTCGGCCACGGCGTCCATCTGGGTCTCGGAGAGCTTGTAGCCCTTGATGTGGCCGCCGTTCTGCATCAGATCGAAGTCGTATACCACGTCCATGGTATCGGCGGCGGCGGTCAGCGGCTCGATGACGGTCTTGTCGGGGTCGTCGATCAGCAGCATCACGTGGGGCAGCTCGATGGGGGCGTTGCGGCGGACGCGGGCCCGGGGCGGGATCCGCTCGGTAACGGTGGCCTCGGTGGCCCGGATCAGGGCGCCGCTGCCGGGGGTGAAATCGTAGTCGTCCAGATCCACCATGCCGATGAGTCCGTGGCGGATCCGGCCGTCGGACTGCTGGCGCTCGATGTAGATCAGGGAGCCGGGCAGCGTCTCAAACACGCCGTCAGAGAGGTATTTGTCCATAGAGGCGTTGATATCGCCGATCAGCTCGTCCACGTTGGGGGCCTTCAGATTGGCCTCCGGCAGGATCAGCCGCAGCGTAGAGGGCGCGTCGCCCACCTGCTCCTCCACGGCAGCCCAATAATCCGGCTCCGAGGTGAACTGGTCGCAGGCCACCACGGCCCACTTGGTCATATCCTGCCCCTTGGGCAGCAGGATATCGGCGGGATAAAAGCCCAGCTTGTCAAACTTCTCGTTCATGTTTCTCCTCCTTCGTTTCCTGAGCGGGCGCCGCGCGCCCCGTTTCTCTGCATATCATTATAGCGAATGAAGCCGCCTATTTCAATTCTCCGGGCGAAATATTTTGCAAAAACAGGCGCTCTTCTGCATAGAAACACGGCTCGAGGGCCATGCTATGGCCATATCGCATGCACGTTGGGAGGAAACACCGTGAAACTCATTGACAGACTCGCCCTGATCCTGGTGATCGTGGGGGCATTGAACTGGGGCAGCGTGGGCATCTTCGGCTTCGACTGCGTGGCCTTTCTCTGCGGCGGCCAGATGGCCGTGCTGAGCCGCATCATCTATTCCCTGGTGGGCCTGGCCGGACTGTGGTGCATCACGCTGCTGTTCCGGGACCGGGACGAGGAATAAGCCGTCACACTGTGAGAAAGCCGCCCCGACGGGCGGCTTTTCTCATACATCGTTCAAGGCCGGTACTGCGGTTCACTTCACCGCCAGCGCCTTGACCATTTCCTTGTCCGGGGCCACGGTAATGGTCCGGTAATCGGTGTAGATCACCATGCCCGGGCGGCTGCCGGAGGGCTTCTTCACGTACCGCACCGGGGTGTAGTCCACGTCGACCCGGCCGCTCTCCCGGCCCTGGGAGAACCAGGCCGCCAGCACCGCCGCCTCATAAACGCTCCGCTCGTCTGCCTCCGCTCCGTCGGTGCAGAGGATCACGTGGGAGCCGTGGATCTTCTGTGTGTGGAGCCAGAGATCGCCCCGCCGGGCCGTGCGGCAGGTCAGCTCGTCGTTCTGGGCGTTGCTGCGGCCCACCAGGATCCGCAGGCCGGCTGAGGACCGGAACTCCCGGGGCTTCGAGGCCCGCTTGGGTGCGTTCCGCTTCCCGCCCCGACTGCGGAGATACCCGCCGCTCTCCAGCTCGGCGCGGATATCGAGGAAGTCCTGTTCGCTCTCTGCCTGGCTCAGCTCCTGGAGCACGCTCTCCAGATACGTCAGCTCGGCCCGGCCCTTTTCCAGCTGCTCTGTCAGGATCCGCTCGGCGGTCTTGGCCTTGGCGTACTGCTTGAAATACCGGGCGGCGTTGGCCTGGGGGCTCAGCCGCCGGTCCAGCGGGATCTCCACCTCCGGGCAGTCCGCCTCGTAGTAGTTGGGGGCCGTCAGGCGTGCCTGTCCCCGCTCCATGCGATAGAGATTGGCGGTGATCAGCTCGCCCCACAGCCGCAGCCGGTCCCGGTCCCGGGTCCCGGCCAGCTCCTTCTCCTGGGCGGCCAGCTTCCGCCGCACCCGATCCCGGGCGCTGGCGGCGGTGCGCAGCAGGTCCTCCCCCCGCTGGCGCACCCGCTCTGCCTGCTCCCGCTGCTCGTAGAAGCTGTCCAGCAGGGCGCTGAAGCTCTCGGTCCGCTCACAGGCGGCCCAGGTGCCGTACTGCACCGGTGAAAAGTAGGTAAAATCCACGGGCTTTCCGTCCCGAAGGATCACATTCGGTGTAAAGTCTTTTTGCATTACATGACTTTGCCAATCGGAAAAAGAACGCCAAAGATCCTCTCCCCTTTCATCCCGGCGGGCGTCGCTCTCCCCCAGGGCGCGGCAGACGATCTCCCGGGCCACCAGGGGCGATACAGCGGTGTAGGTGTCCACCAGCCAGCGGTCCAGGGTTTCCCCCTCCGGGCACAGGGACAGGGCGGACAGGAAGTCCTCCTTCCCTTCTGCCAGGGGCGAGCGCTTGTCCGGCGCCGAGGGCAGCCGATACAGAAGTCCCGGCAGCACCTGGCGCTGGGGCGAGGTCTCCAGATCCAGGCGGCGCAGGCAATCCACGATGTGGCCGTCGGCGCGGCAGAGGATCAGATTGGTCCGGCGGCCCATCATCTCCAGGATCAGGCGGTAGTCCTCCGCCTCTCCCAGCTCGTCGGCGGCGCGGACGGTCAGCCATACCACCCGCTCCAGGGGCGCCTGCTCCAGGGCCGTGATGACGCCGCCCTGGAGGTACTTGCGCAGCAGCATGCAGAACATGGGGGGCTGGGCCGGGTTGTCCCGGAGCAGCTCCGTCAGGTGGAGCCGCGGTCCGCTGGGGCTGGCGCACAGCAGCAGACGACCGCCCCGGCGCAGGGTCAGCACCACCTGATCGCGGGCCGGCTGCTGGATCTTGTCGATTTTCGCCCCCACTGCCCTGGGGGCCAGCTCCGCCGTGACGGCGGCAAGGCATACGGCGTCCAGCGGCATCAGGCATCCTCCTCCATCATGGCGACAAACAGCTCGTTGATACGTTCTCTCTGTCCGCTGAGCCACAGCCAGCCCAGCAGCGCCTCCAGGGCCGTAGCCTGCTGATACTCGGAGCGGCTGGCGTGCTGGGGAATGGTGTGGACGTTGGCGTTGCGGCCCCGACGAAATACGTCGTGCTCCGCCTCCGTCAGCAGCGGCAGGATCCGTCCGGCCGTCTCCGCCTGTTTGGGCGCGCAGACCAACTCCACTGCGGCCCGGTGGAGTCCCTTGCCGGTGGCTCGCCCGTGGACGCACAGCCAGGTGCGCACCAGCAACTCGTACACCGCGTCGCCTACGTGGGCCAGGCCGATGCTGCTGATGGCCCGCAGCTGATCCTGTGATAGCGTTACATTGAAATAATCCGTCATGGAGTCCTCCCGCAGCGTGTTTTCCCTATTATAGCCCGCCGGGACGGCTTTCGCAAGAGCGCTCTTGCGGGGCGGGAAAAAAGGTGATATCATGGCCCCGAATGAGAGAAAGGAGGCGCGGCCATGGGATACGATATAGCGCTGACGCCGTGCCGCAGCTATGAGCGGCAGGAGGTGGAGCGGGCGCTGGCGGAGGCCCTGGAGGCCACGGGCGGCCTGGACTTCGTGCGCCCGGGCATGACGGTGGCGCTGAAGGTCAATCTGGTGACGGCCATGAAGCCGGACCGGGCCGCCACCGTCCACCCGGAGGTGGTCCGCGCCCTGGCGGCGGAGCTGGTCTGCCGCGGCGCCAAGGTGATCGTCGGCGACAGCCCCGGCGGCGTCTTCACCGCCCCCTACGTCCGGCTGGTGTACGACGTGTGCGGCATGACGGCCGCCGCTGCGGAGGCGGGCGCCCTCCTCAACGACGACTTCACCCAGGCCGAGGCGGACTTCCCCGCAGCCGCCCGGGCCCGCCGCTTCCCGTACACCGCATGGCTGGGCAAGGTCGACGCCATCATCGACGTGTGCAAGCTGAAGACCCACGGTATGATGGGCATGTCCTGCGCGGTAAAAAACTTCTTCGGCGCCATCCCCGGCACGAAAAAGCCGGAGTTCCACTACCAGTATCCCCGGACGGAGGACTTCGCCCACATGCTGGTGGACCTGTACGAGTATTTCGCCCCCCGGCTGTGCGTCTGCGACGCGGTGGTGGCCATGGAGGGCAACGGCCCCACCCAGGGCACACCCCGGCCCATGGGCTGCCTGCTGGTCTCCCGCTCCGGCCACCTGCTGGACCGGACGGCGGCCGGTCTTATCGGCCTGGGAACGGAGGACGTACCCACCCTGCGCGCGGCGGCGGAGCGGGGCCTGCTGCCGGCGGAACCGGCGGTGTACGGCGACCCGGCCGTTTTCGCCGTGCCGGATTTCCGCACGGTACCCACACAGGCGGCGGTGAATTTCCACATCCTGGGCGGCGGTCCTCTGGGCCGGCTGTCCGACCGGGTGATGGAGCGGGTGCTGACCGCCCGGCCCCGGCTGACGGCCTCCCTCTGCGTGGGCTGCGGCAAGTGCGCAGGCGTCTGCCCTGCCGAGGCCATTTCGATGGTGCAGGGCAGGCCCTCGATCCGCCGGGACAAATGTATCCGCTGCTTCTGCTGCCAGGAATTCTGCCCCGTGGGGGCCATGCGGGTGGGGCGGCACCCCCTGGCCCGTCTCCTGGGCGGCAAGTCCTGATACCTGCCGCATGCTAAAGGTATTATACTTTACATTTTTCTGCAAAAGGACGGCGGCCGTTTCCGGCCGCCGTCCTTCTTTTCTTGCTCTTATACCTCTCCGCCGCTTACGCATCCACGGTGTAGACGATCAGCAGGCGGAGGGTATTCTCCGCCCCCAGCCGGTGGCTGCGCTCATAGCCGTGGGAGGCGTAGACGCCGGGGCCGATGAGGCCGTGGCGCAGGTCATGCCCGGCGCCCAGGGTGGCCTCCACGTCGGAGCCGTAGTGGGGATAGATGTCCACCGCGTAATCGGCGCCGGATGCCATGGCCGCCGCCGTCAGCGCCTTGACCACCTCGTAGCTGTAGGGGCCGCCGCTGTCCTTGGCGCAGATGGAGACCTGCCGCTCGGTGCAGGTCAGGCCCTCGCCCACGCAGCCCATATCCACGGAGATGGCCTCCGTGACGCCGGCGGGCACGCTGGCGCAGCCGCCGTGGCCCACCTCCTCGTACACGGTGACGTGGGCCCATACGGAGCGGGTGGGCTTTGCGCCGCTCTCCTTCAGGTATCTGGCATATCCCAGCAGGATGGCCACACTGAACTTGTCGTCCAGGAAGCGGCTCTTGATATAGCCGCTCTTCGTGATGCGGGTCCGGGGCTCGAAGCAGACGATATCGCCCACGGCCACGCCCAGCTTTTCCGCGTCCTCCCTGCTGCTCACGTCCTCGTCCAGCACGATCTCCACCGTGTCCCAGGACCGGCTGGTCTCGTCGTACTTGCCGTTGACGTGGATGGAGGCGTTGATCAGCTGACAGGTGCCCTCCAGCACGCCGTGGAACTTGGTGACGACGCGGACGTTCTCTGCCTCGGCATTGTTGGCGTTCATGCCGCCCAGGCGGGTCACCGCCAGCCGTCCGTCGGACTTGACCTGGCTGACCATGCCGCCCAGGGTGTCGGTGTGGGCCTCCAGCAGCAGTCCGCCGGCGGACTTGTCCGTGCCCTGTGCCAGCTGTACCAGCACGCCGCCCTTCACGGTGCGCTGCGGGGCGTACCCCAGCTCTGCAAAGGCGTCAAACACCCACTGCGCAGCCGCCTCCGTGTACCCCGTGGGGGAATCCACGGCCAGCAGGCCCGCCGCCGCGTCCATGATGTGATCCGTATAGCGCTCCAGCGCGATCTTTTCCATATGCTCTCCTCTTTCGCTGTGTTTTGTCTCAGTCTTCCTTCACCAGACGCACGGCAATGCGCTCCTCCGGATCGTCGATGCCGTTGTCGGCCAGCGCCTTGCTGCAGTGCTCGATCAGGTCGAAGTACACGTCCCAGTAGGAGCCAGTGTCGCACCAGGCCCGGACGGTGAAGATGTAGGTGTCGTCATCCACGGCTGTCAGCCGGGCAAAGACCGCCGGATCGGTCAGTACGCCGGGGGTGCCCTGGGCCGCGCCCAGCAGCACGGACTTCACCAGCTCGGCGTCGATGTCGTTGGTGATCTTGAAATCCAGATCGACGCGGCGCCTGTCGTTGGCGGAGAAATTGGTGACCACGGCATTCATCAGATCCCCGTTGGGCACGAAGATCTTCTTGTTGTCCAGGGTCATGAGGGTGGTGTAGAAGATGCTGACGTCGTTGACCACGCCCTCGGCGCCGGATGACTCGATGTAGTCGCCCACGCGGAAGGGCTTGAAGATCAGGATCATCAAGCCGCCGGCCAGGTTGCTCAGAGCGCCCTGGAGCGCCAGGCCCACCGCCAGGCCGCAGGAGGCCAGCACAGCCACCACGCTGGACATGGACACGCCCAGCACCTGGATGACGGAGATGATGAGGATCACGTACAGAAGGATCTTCACGCCGTTCTTGGCCACGTTTTTCACGGTCTGATCGGTGTTCAGCCGGTCGATGGCCTTGCTTGCCGCACGGTTCAGCAGCTTGACCACGAAGTAGCCCACGATGAGCAGGATAATGGCCAGCAGGATCTTGCCGCCGTAGGTGGTGGCGAAATCGATGACGTTCTTGGTAAACTCGCCCATAAGATGAAACCTCCTTGTTTGTTTTTCCGCGCCGTCCGGGCGCGGGATCATCTGCCCCGATCATACCACACCGGGCAGCCTTTGTCCACGGGTCGTTTTTCGTGAAATACTTGCAAACCGCATGGCGGCTTGTTATAATGAGCATACAAGATTTTTCAGTGCCCCGCCGCAATTGCGGGGAAAGAGGGAATCAGGTGCGAATCCTGAGCGATCCGGTCACTGTGAGCGGGGAGCCCGGCAGCAGAACGCCATTGTGCCAACGGGCATGAGAAGGCGCCGCCGGGCGGCGATCCGTCAGCCAGGAAACCTGCTGAAAATGAGTGGTTGGGACCTCCGAGGAAGGCAGATGCCGCAGATAGAGCGTGCCGCGCAGGACAGCGCGGTGCTTTTGGCGCGCCCGCTTTCCCGAAAGCGGGCTTTTTTCTGCCCGCCGCACTGTACAGAAAGGAACGAACGCCATGAAACACATCCGAAAGCTTTTGACCGCGGCCCTGGCCGCTCTGGTGCTGCTGGCCGCCGCCTCCCTCTCCGCCCCCCACGCCTGGGCGGAGACGTACCAGGACGGTGACTACGCTGTGCCATTCTCCATAGATGGTCTGGGCCGGCACAACGTAGCTTGGAGTACAGCCACCGTACATGTGAAGGACGGGCGGCTGTATGTGGATTTTACTTTGGAACGAGTAGACCCGCGGGACCATCCACCTATGTATGATTGGTTCCAAACTCCTTGCGGTACTTATTACCCCACGGTGAACGAATCGGCCTATACAGCAACTTTTAAATGGGTAGAAGTTCCCAACCTTGGAGCTGTAAAAGTAGTTGCTTATTCTAGTGAAGCAATGTCTCAGCCTTATAGCTTTGATTATACGTTGAATATTGACGGCTTTGGCATTCCCCTGGCGCAGGAGCCGGAGCCTGAACCCGAGCCCACGCCCGAGCCGGAACCCGAGCCCCAGCCGGAGCCGGAGCCCCAGCCAGAGCCGGAGCCCCAGCCAGAGCCGGAGCCCCAGCCAGAGCCGGAGCCCCAGCCAGAGCCGGAACCGGAGGTTGATCCTGAAGCGCTGGCCGCCTTTGACGACGAAAAGGCGGCACGGCTCTCGGAGCTGGACGCCCTGGCCCAGACACTCTCCTCGGACGCGGCCCGCGACGTGCTGGCAGATGCCCGGAAGGCCGTGGAGGAGATGGAATACGACCCGGAGAAGTCGCCGGAGCAGAATCTGGGCCGCCTCATCATGGTGGTGAAGACGCTGGAGGCGGATCTGGACGACCTGTCAACCGAAGAGCCGGTGCCCATCGACGCGCCCGACGAGCCGGTGCCCGGCCAGGACGGCGCCGATATCGCGCCGGCGCCGGAGACTCCGGAGCAT
>JAEEGL015219859.1_pt1 | contig 17462 bp, 23 predicted proteins | sample 9134231 | NCBI WGS metagenome assembly JAEEGL01 (sample SAMN16246548, study PRJNA631951) | gut metagenome | biome: gut microbiome; feature: rumen; material: fiber-attached | host: Bos | place: Iran: Karaj | collected 2018-10 | reverse complement strand
CGTCATAAATATGGTATTGTACGGCGGCGACGAGGCGCGTCTCGTCTATATCATAAGTCCGTGTAAGGATAAGATAACCGAACGCATAATGAAAGAGCTCGACTCCGGCGTGACCGTGCTCAAAGGCAAAGGCGCCTATACCGGCGACGACCGCGAGGTTCTTATGTGCGTACTGCGTATGAAGGCGCTGCCCGAGGCGAGAGATATAGTGAGAGAAGAAGACAAAAACGCGTTCATGGTGGTCACTCAGGCGACGTCGGTCTTCGGTGAGGGATACAAATCACACGATACGGAAGATCTTTGAAAGGAGCAATCATGAAAACATGTCAGTACTGCGGTTCGATCTATTCGGGCAATGAAAAATTCTGCGGTCTTTGCGGCGCTCCGCTCTGCGAAGAGCCTGTGCCGAACAGTTCGTTATGCGTTTTGAGTATCGTATTCGCGATATCCGGATGCCTGATGCTTATACCGGTGGTAAGCCCTCTCATAGGTCTGCTGACCGGCAGGGCGGCTCTGAAACAGGGCAAAGACAAAACTGCCGCCGCCGGCGTGATATTATCGGTCGTCTCTTTATCGTATTCCGTTTTGTTCGCTTCTCTGCTCATTTTGTCGTTTATTTTCTGAATCCGCACCGGCTGATCAAAAGTCAGCCGGCGCTTGGATTTATAACGTATATTTTATTATTATGGTATTGAAATTTACGCCGCCGTATGTTATAATAAGTCGGAAACTTACGGAGAGAACCGGATCGAAGCAGACGTTCGGACCTGAAAGGATAAGACGCGCCGGCTGTCACGTTCACACGGAGATCGCAAAATGATACTTTTTATAAACGCCTGCGTGAGAAAAAACTCGAGAACAAAACGTCTCGCAGACCGGTTTCTCCGCAAGCAAAATCAGCCTTATACGGAGATAAAGCTCACGGATACGGATTTTCCGGCCGTCGACGAGTGTTTTCTGCAAAAACGCGACAGACTGATCGCGGCAGGCGATCTCGACGACCCGGTCTTTGATCTTGCGAGGCAGTTTGCCGAAGCTGACGCGATACTGATCGCCGCGCCGTTGTGGGATCTGTCTTTTCCCGCCGCGCTGAAGCAGTATTTAGAACAGATCAACGTGATCGGCGTTACGTTTTGCTATACGCCGGAGGGCGTACCGCAGGGGCTTTGCCGCGCAAAGCGGCTGACTTATATCACGACTGCCGGCGGAGAGTTTTTTCCGCGCGAATACGGCTTCGGCTATGTGAAGGCGCTTGCGGAGAACTTTTACGGCATACGCGAAGTACGCCTGATCGAAGCCGCCGGGCTCGACGTCGACGGGGCGGACGCGGAGTCGATACTCCGCGACGCGGAAGAAAAATACAACCTTTGAAAAAGAAAACGAATTATGAAGCACATAACTTTCAGAATACTTTGTCTCGCGCTCACCGCTTTGCCGTTTCTGTTCGCTTTGATCGGATGCCGCGACGCGCATAACGAAGAAACCGCCGCGGAAAGCGGTATCGCGCCGGATACGGACGGGCAGGCGAAAACGTATACCGTCGCCGTCAAAGCCGTAAGCAAGCACGGCAACGTGATACTCGATACGACATTTGAAAAAATGAAAGAATACGGCTTTGAGATCGGAGATATCATAACCGTCCGGGTAGGAGAAAACGAATACGATATGCCTGTCGGCACGGCGTTCACCGACGTTGACAGCGGCTGTACCGTCTGCCGTTTCGATACCGAAGACAACGACGTCGCCGTCGCGATAAATATGGGGTCGTTCGCGTCGGAGACGGGGCTCGGAGTAAAGTATACGGTCAGCGAAGATCCCGGTTACAGATGGGATATAAGCATCAAAGAGGTCGTGATAACGCTCAAAGAAAAGAGCGGCTACATAAACGAATACAACGCCAGAAATCTCACCCGTACCGACAGACGCGAAGATTACCCGGAGCTGTCTGACGAGCAGTTTGCCAATTTCAGGGCGGTATCGGTATCGGGTCTTAAAAAGAACGTGCTTTACCGCAGCAGCACGCCGGTCGAGCCGGCGCTCGGCAGAAACGAGTACGCGATGGCCGCGACCGAAAAAGCGGGCGTAAGGTCTATCGTAAATCTAGACGATTCAGCAGAGGAGATGAAAAGCTACGGGGCGTACGGCGGCAGTTATTACGCCGGATGCGCCGTCATAAATACCGAGATGAACTACGATTTCGGCACGGAGGAATTCTCCGCCAAAGTCAAAGACAGCGTTCTTTTCATCATCGATAACGACGGCCCGTATCTGATACACTGTAAAGAGGGCAAAGACCGCACCGGCATATTCTGCGCGATACTCGAATGCTTCGCCGGCGGCACGGCGGACGAGATCGCGAAAGACTATATGCTGACGTATACGAATTTCTGCAAGGTCGGCCGGGAAGATCCGGCTTACGCCGCAATTCTCAACAACAATCTGCTGAAAACGCTCTGCGGTCTGTACGGCGTCGGCGATATATATTCAGCCGACCTGATTTCGGAATCGAGAGAATATCTGCTCTCGACGGGTCTTGACGAAGCCGATCTGCTCAAACTCGGATCAAAGCTTTGCGCCGAAGGACAGGGAGACGAAAATGATATTACAGACTGAGCGGCTGATACTGCGCCCGTGGGAAGAAACGGACGCGGAAGAGTGTTATAAATACGCGTCGGATCCGCGAGTCGGTCCGGCGGCGGGGTGGAAAGCGCATGCGAGCGTTGAAGAATCGCGGCGGATAATACGCGATATTCTGTCCGCGCCCGAAACTTACGCGATAGTGCTCAAAGAGACCGGCCTGCCGATAGGCAGTATAGGTCTGCACAATAACGATCTCGCCTCAAAAGACGGCGAAACGGAACTCGGCTACTGGATCGGCGTTCCGTACTGGGGACGCGGTATCGCGCCGGAGGCGGGGCGTGAAATGCTCCGTCACGCTTTCGAAGATCTCGGCATGGCGCGCGTCTGGTGCGGATACTACGACGGCAACGAAAAATCGAAGCGCGTGCAGGAAAAACTCGGGTTCGTCTATCAGTGGACGAGCGAAAACGTACCCGTACCGCAGCTGCACGAGACGCGAAGAGGCCACGTCAACCTGATGACGAGGGAGACGTGGATTTCAAAGATCAAAAACGGCGGCGGAGAATAAAGCCGTTCGACAAGAACGGGAGATAGGATATGTGTTTGTTAAGCAGCGATTTTTACAGTGAAAGAAGCGGCGGCGCGTATGAGATCGAGCTTTCCGCATGGGGACAGGGAGTGCTTTGCGAAAGCAGGCTGCTCGATATGCAGAAGCCGGACGAAATAATAAGAAAATTCAAAAACAAATACCGCCGTTATCCGAAGAGCATTTCGCTTTTGCTTGAAGATCCGAGAGCGATCGGATGCGATTACTGTTTTACCGGCATAGATACGGCTTTGCTCGAAAAGCTCGAAACGCTGAAAGAGCTGATACTGCCCGACTCGGTCGCGGCGATAGATCTGACTCCGAAGCTTGAAAAGATACTCAAAGACAACGATACGCTGATACGCGGTCAGTTCGGCTCGTTTGCGGAGCGTTTTGCAGCTGAGCTCGGTTTACATTTCAGACCCGCCGACTGCATCATAGCCGAGTACGAAACGACCGCGCCGCCCGAATCCGTAAGGCTGACGCTGACGTTTTGCAGAAGCGGCTCCGTTCTGATCAAAGAAGACTGCTCGAGCCCGGGCACAAGCGTAAGCAATACGCTCGGCGGCAGCTTCATGCATTCGCTGAAAAAAGATTTTTACCTGACCGATTCGGCTGAGGAGATCGGCGCCCGCATCGGCAAAAGAGCCTGCGAAGAGATCATAAAAGACGGCAGACTTGCGGATTTTATAGAAAAAGCGAAAGTTCACGGTTATTACACGGGCAAAAACTGATAAATCAAAACAAATTTACGGGAGGTAAATATGAAAAGAGTTCTGCTTCTCGGCGATTCCATACGGATGGGATACGACGAATACGTGAAAGAAATTCTGTCGGGCGAATTCGAAGTCGTCTATGACGACGCCGACAACGGCCGTTTTTCCGCCTACACTCTGTGGCAGGCGAACCAGTTCTTCAAAAATCACGGCAGATTCGACGTCGTTCACTGGAACAACGGATACTGGGATATGAATATCGAGCCTCCCATGACCGGACCGATACATCCCGTCGGCGAATACGTTCATTATCTCGGCAGGATACTCGGCGAGATACGGCGTAACGGCGCCGTGCCGGTCTTTGCGACGACCGTGCCGGTACTGTCGAAAGAGGCGGCGAAGGAAGTTATGAGAGAGGGCGTCGCGGTTTTCAGTTACGATAACGAATGGGTCGAAAAATACAACGCCGCCGCGGTCGCTTTTATGAAAAGCGAGAGCGTGGCGGTAAACGACCTGTATTCTCTGTGCCGAAAAGATCCGCACTGTTACAAATGCCCCGATCTGCTCCATCTGACCGAAGAGGGTTACGGAAAATGCGCGGAGCAGACGGCGAATATAATACGGGAGGTATGCAGATCATGAAACTGCTGGGAGTCGAAAGAAGAGGCTCGTGGCTCTATTCGGAGTGGAACCTGACTTACAGAGTCGGCTGGGGACATATCTGCAGCGCGGCGGCGCTGATATTTCAGTACACGAAAGATCCGGAAATACTGACAGGCGACGCGTATGAAGAAAAAGTCGCCGACGTGAAAGACGAAGCCGGCGTGCGCGAGCTCGAAGAAAACGGGTATCTTACCATACGCGGCGTATCGGAAATAATACGCGTGCCGCTCTCGATAACCTTTTACAATCAGCTCGATATCGTGAAGGTCACGGTCGCATGCGCCACCGAGGAATTCGAAGAGGCGGACTATAAGAAATTCAACCTTTCCATGTGTCAGTTCATGGATTCGGCTGAGCTTGCGATGTACTGACGGTCAAAGGAGGCTTTTATGACCGACGACGGCGGCAGAATATATATAGCTATCGACCTCAAGTCGTTTTACGCGTCGGTTGAGTGCGTTGCACGCGGGCGCGATCCTTTGACGACGAATCTCGTCGTAGCAGACGAGAGCCGGACCGAAAAGACGATCTGTCTCGCCGTTTCGCCGTCGCTCAAATCGTTCGGCATACCGGGCAGAGCGAGGCTTTTCGAGGCTTTGCAGAAGGTGGCCGAGGTCAACCGGCGCCGCAGATACGCTCTGCGCGGCAAGCCTTTCTCCGGCAAATCGGACGACTATACGGCGCTCACGGCCGATCCGTCGCTCGAGGTCGATTTCATCAAAGCGACGCCGAGAATGTCGGAATATATGAAAGTCAGCGGGCAGATATACTCGATATACCTGCGTCACGTGTCGCCCGACGACATTTTCGCGTATTCGGTCGACGAGGTTTTCATCGACGCGACGCCGTATCTGAGGCGCGATAAGATCACCGCGCACGGATTCGCGATGCGGCTGATAAAGGACGTTCTGAAAGAGACCGGAATAACGGCGACGGCGGGCATCGGCACGAATATGTTTCTCGCCAAGGTCGCCATGGACGTTACGGCGAAGCATATGCCCGCCGATAAGGACGGAGTGCGCATAGCCGAGCTCGACGTTATGAGCTTTCGCCGTCAGCTCTGGGATCACAGACCGGTAACGGATATATGGCGCATCGGCGCCGGCACGGCGAAACGGCTCGAAGCGATGGGTATATACACGCTCGGCGATATAGCTCTCTGCTCCGTGCATAACGAAGAGCTCCTTTACAGAGAATTCGGAGTAAACGCGGAACTGTTGATAAATCACGCGTGGGGCTGGGAGCCGACGACGATAGCCGACGTGAAATCTTACAAAGCGGAAAACAACAGTCTCAGCTCCGGTCAGGTCCTCTCTCAGCCTTACGATTTTGAAAAGGGCCGGCTCGTGGTTACGGAAATGACGGACCTGCTCGTGCTCGATCTCGTCGAAAAACGGCTCGTCACCGATCAGATGGTGCTTACCGTCGGCTACGACGTTGAAAACGTCAAAGACGGCGCTTTTTCAGGCGAGACAGAAACGGACCGCTACGGGCGCAAAACGCCGAAGCAGGCGCACGGATCGGTAAACCTCGGGCTTTTCACGTCGTCCACGCGGCTGATAATGGAAAAGGTGACTGAGCTTTACGACCGCATCGTCGACAGAAATCTGACCGTGCGGAGGATGTACGTCGTCGCAAATCACGTTATCGACGAAGATTCCGTCCCTAAAAAGCCGGAGCAGACGCAGATAACGATGTTCGACGATACCGAAGCCGAAGAAAAAAAGGAAGCGGCTGAAAAAGCCGCGAGAGAAAAAGAACGCCGCGTGCAGAAGGCCGCGATAGAGATAAAAAAGAAATTCGGCAAAAACGCCGTTTTGAAAGGCATGAACCTGCGCGAAGGCGCGACGGCTATAGAAAGAAACAAGCAGGTCGGCGGGCACAGATCCGGCGAATAAGCCTATTTACAACAGGACGGTCGGTTTCGCATTATCTGCTGAACTTTATCACCCGTACGGCTTTTCCGGGACGGGCGGACTTGACGGAGACGGAACCGTCGCCGCGCCGTAGCCGCGATGACGCCCTGTTTTACTGAATAAATAACGGAGGTCAATATGAGGATATTTTTACTAATCGCCGGTATCGTTATGATCGTCGCCTGCGTATTATCGGTACTTTTCGCGGCGCTCAATATGCACGCGTATCACAATATGCTCGACGGATCGCCCGAACACTACGCGGCGCTCCGCAGAAGAGCCGTCGTATTCTTCGTGATCGGCGCCGTTCTCGCGCTCGCCGGAGCGGCGTGCCTGATTATCAGAACGGGATTCTGACGTTATACGTTTTTAAGGAGTTAAAATGCTTATAAGAAAAGCGGACGGATCCGAGATGCTGAAACTGTGGGGATATAGCGGTACGGACGGTCTGTCGCCCACGGCGTCGTTCTTTTTCGGCAATATCTCGTCGGGTAACGCCGTGTTTTATACAGTCGATAACGAAGGTGAGCTGATCGGCGAGCTTTACGCTTTTCTCGATCTGCCGGATAAAGATTTCGCAGACGGCAAAAATACCGCGTACCTGTGCGCGTTCCGCATCAGAAAGGAATACCGCGGCAGAGGGCTCGGCAGCCGGCTGATGACGGCGGCGCTGAACGATCTGAAATCGGCGGGTTTTCTCACGGCGACGATAGGCGTAAACGACCGGCGCAATAAAGAGTTATACGAGCGTATGGGATTCGTGAAGTTTATCAAAACCTGTTATTTCGATCCGTGCGCGATGACAAGCGAAATGCAGCCCGAACGCGACGAGACCGGTTATATACTGCTCGCTAAAGAGCTGTGACGGTCCGTATGACGCGTAAGTCCCTATGGGACGTTAATGAAAGGATAAAAAATGAATGATATTATTATAAGACGGGAAACGAAGAAAGACGAGAGAGCCGTGGAGGAACTCACGCGCGAGGCGTTCTGGAACGTATACAAACCCGGCGCGGACGAGCACTATTACGTCCATATGATGAGAAACCACCCCGATTTCATACCCGAGCTCGATTACGTTATCGAGCATGAAGGCAGGATCGTCGCGATGATAATGTATACCAAAGCGTGGCTTGAAGACGAGACCGGATACCGCAAAGAAATAGTTTCGTGCGGGCCGATCTGCGTCGCGCCGGAATATCAGCGGCAGAAGCTCGGCAAACTCTTACTCGAGACGACTTTTGATATCGCGCGGAAAATGGGTTATGACGTGAACGTCAATCTCGGTAACCCCGGCAACTACGTCAGCCGCGGTTTCGTGTCCTGCAAGAAGAAAAACGTCAGCTTCATATCCGGAGGCAACTACCCGACGGCTCTGCTCGTCGCCGAGCTCGTACCGGGCGCGCTCGACGGGAGGGCGTGGACGTATATCCCGAGCACTGCCGCCGACTGCTGTGAAGACGCGGCGGCGGTAGAGGCGTTCGACGCGGATTTCCCTCCGAAAGAAAAGAAATGGATGCCGAGTCAGGAAGAATTCTATATATACAGTCACTCATCAATTACAAGATAAAAAGGAGAATCCGAAATGAAACAAACGGTACTGAGAAACTACGCAAAGCTGATAGCACGCAAAGGCGCAAACGTTCAGAAAGGGCAGGACGTTATAATCTCCTGCGCTCTCGATCAGCCCAAATTCGTTGAACTGCTCGTCGACGAATGCTATAAAGCCGGCGCGCGAAAGGTGAGGGTCGAATTCTATCACGATCCGCTTAATAAGATCCACGTCCGCCATCAGACGGTCACGACTCTTGCAAAGGTCGAGGAATGGGAAAAAGCGCGCCTGCAGCACTACGTTGACACGCTGCCCTGCACGATATATCTCACCTCCGAGGATCCCGACGGCATGAAAGGTCTGGATCAGAAAAAGGAAGCGAAAGCGCAGCAGAAGAGATACCCGATAGTCAAACCGTATTACGACGCGATGGAAAACAAACAGCAGTGGTGCATCGCCGCCGTTCCCGGAGCCGCGTGGGCGAAGAAAATGTTCCCCGGACTGCGCAAGGGTCAGGCTGTTGAAAAGCTGTGGGAGGCGATACTGTTCACGTCCCGCGCAACGGGCGATCCGATAGCCGCCTGGAACGAACACAACAAAGACCTGCACGACCGCTGCGATTATCTTAACGGTCTCGGCATCAGGGAACTTCACTACAAAGGCAAAAACGGCACGGATCTGCGCGTCGGCATGATACCGGAAGGCATGTTTATGGGCGCCGACGAAAAAACTCTTTCGGGCGTAAGCTTCAATGCGAATATCCCGAGCGAAGAGTGCTTCACATCGCCGATGCGCGGCAAGGCGGAGGGCATAGTTTACGCGACGAAACCGCTTTCGTATAACGGCGAACTTATAGAAAACTTCTCCGTCCGCTTCGAAAACGGCAAAGCGGTCGAGGTGCGCGCCGAAAAGAATCAGGCGCTGCTCGAGCAGATAATAGGCATGGACGAAGGCGCCGCGTATCTCGGCGAGTGCGCGCTCGTGCCGGTGAATTCCCCGATATCCGAATCGGATCTGCTGTTCTACAACACCCTGTTCGACGAAAACGCGTCCTGCCATCTGGCTCTCGGCATGGGCTTCACGAATACGATCAGAGGGTACGAGGATAAAACGCTCGAAGAGTGCCGCTCGATGGGCGTAAACGACTCGATGGAGCATGTCGACTTCATGGTTGGCTACGAAGGCCTCGATATCGACGCGATCACCGCCGACGGCAAGACCGTGCCGATATTCAGATCCGGCAAATGGGCGTTCTGATCGCTGATTAATGAAATCGTAACAGAACGGCTTTTGCTCCGCGCTTTTGAAGAACGGGATTACGGCGATCTTTTCGAATTTCTCAGTCAGCTGAAAGACGACGAGTTCGAACGTTATCCCGACGTAACGTACGCTAACGGAAAAAAGTATCCGGAAGAACGGCTCGGCTCCGACGAGTATTACGCGATAGAACTCGAAAGCTCCGGCAAGGTCATCTGCAATATCTGTTGCGGCAAAAGAGATTTTGACGGCAGAGAGGTCGGATATATCGTAAACGAAAAATACAGAAAAAACGGGATTTATTTTGATAAGGCACAACGAGGTTATAACTGATATGTTCTGTAGAGAAAAAACCGCTTTCAGACCCGTGCTGCGGGTCATAGCTCTGATCGTCGCGGTATTGACCGCCGCGCTGTTTTACGGCTGTCAAGCTAACGCAAAGACAGAAGAGGAATGGGAAAGATCCGGGACACGCTGGAAACCGGAAACGGCGCTGGATTTTGAGCTGAGAGTAAAAACGGGGTTCGAATACGAGCTCATAAAAGGCGATTATGACAAATGCGATTTCAAGACCGCCGACGGCGTGACGGTCAGTCTGATAATCCAGGGGCTCGATTACGCCGCGGATTTTGAAAAGCTGATCGAATATTATAAAACAAGCGGCGCCGAAAAGGTCTCCGTCGGCAAAAACTCGAAGACAATCGTTACGGTCCGGAGCGGCGGCGCGGAGACCGTCTCAAAGCTGACCGACAACGACTGTCTCACCGCAAAAGGAACCGACGAGCAGACGATCGCCGCGTTCTTTGACAGCGTGATAATAAAAGTCAACGGAGAGTTTTTAAATCCGTACGACGAAAATGACCGGTATGAAGTCCGGTAAAGCGAATATGAGCACAGAGAAATACAAAGAAATAATCGGCCTGCCCCATCACATATCGAAAAGCCGTAAACCGCTCGGCAAAGACAGTTACGCCGCGCAGTTTTCGCCGTTTGCCGCGCTTACCGGATACGACGGCATAGTGTCGGAATCGGAAAGGGCGACGGTTGAAAAAACGGAACTTGACGAAGATGAAAAGCGCCGTATCTCCGACAGGCTCGCCGTCATCGCCGCTCATATCGGCGACAGACCCGCCGTGACGGTAACGTACTTCGTGACCGATCAGTCCAAAGCCGGCGGGGAATACGTTACGGTAAAGGGAACGGTCGGAAAGTTCGACGAATTCGAAAAGATCCTGTATCTGACAGACGGTTCGAAGATACGCGTCGACGATCTTTACGATATCGGCGGCGACGTGATAACCGCTTATCTGCCTGACGAGCCGTAACTTTGGTCTTCAGCGTTTTTTGCAGGTATAATTCTTCCCAAAATGTGCATAATAAAGAAAAAAAGATCAAAGGAGTTTTCTTTAAATGCGCGCAACGGGAATCGTGAGACGTATAGACGACCTCGGAAGAGTCGTCATACCGAAAGAAATAAGGCGGACGCTCCGCATACGCGAAGGCGATCCGCTCGAGATATTTACCGAAAAGGACGGCGAGGTCATTTTCAAAAAGTATTCGCCGGTCGGCGAGATCGGGGCGATAGCGGGCGACTGCGCCGAATCGCTTCACCGCGCCGCCGACGTCTCGGTCATCATCTGCGACAAGGATACCGTGGTGGCGTCGTCAGGCGTACCGAAAAAGGAGTACAACGACCGCCATATCACGCCGGAATTCGAAAAGCTCTGCGGCAGCCGCTCGGTCTACACGCACGACAGGGAAAAGCTGTTCCCCGTAGACGGGTGCAGTAAGTACGTTTCGTGCGCCGCGCCGATAATCTGCGACGGCGATATAATCGGCGTCGTGGCGTCGCTTTCCGGCGACGGTCAGTCAAGGCCTGACAGCGATACCGATAAAAAGCTGTGCAGTACCGCCGCGAATTTCATCGCTTCGCAGATAAACTGAATAAAAAAACGGCTGATGTTTTCATCAGCCGGGATTTTTATCTGTTTCTGCAGCCGCAGCCGCCGTTGCAGTAAGTAAAAAGAATAAGCGCTATTATGATGATGAACCAGATGTTGTCATCATCGAAAAGATCGCAAAGGCAATTCATGGTGGATCCTCCGGTTAACTTAGTAGAGCTTTGCCGCTCTGCTATTATGATATGCCGGAGGTCTTTTTATGTTACAGAAGCCGTCTGTCGCGCTGACCGAAGCGTGAGCGTGACGAGGCAAAAAACGCGTTTTCAAAATGCTCGGTCTTATCCACCGCGTACCATATCCCGCCTTCGATATCGGTAAACGTGCTGAAATATATCTCTATCACGTCGATACGCGGCAAAAGCTCCGACGGATGTTCACATAAATACGTCTGCGCCGCTTCGGCGACAGATTCCTGCTTTCTTTTGCCCACGGCGGAAGCGGGTCTGCCGTACTGAAGCGACGATTCGTCGTTGCGCCGCGCTTTGACCTCGCAGAAGACTATGACTTTACCGTTTTCCGCTATTATATCTATCTCGCCGCCCCGCGTATAATAATTTCTCTTTACTATGCGGTATCCCTTCGATACGAGCAGATCGGCAGCCGCCTGTTCGCCGAAAAGGCCTTTGGTTCTGTTATCGGTCATTTTTTGCCGTCCATGAATTTCAAAAACGTTTTTCTGTGACATTCGCAAGGTCCGTATTCGAAAAGCGCCACGATATGATCTTTCGTGCCGTAGCCTTTATGCTTTGCGAAGCCGTACTGCGGGTACTGTTTGTCGAGCTCGTAACAGAGCCTGTCGCGGCTGACCTTCGCGAGTATCGACGCCGCGGCTACCGACGGGCATTTCGCGTCGCCGCCGACAAGCGTCATGCACGGGATTTTTATCGATCTTTTGCAGTTGCCGTCGATTATCGCAAAATCGGCTTTCGGATCGAGCTGTTCTATCGCGCGGTTCATCGCGAGCATCGCGGCGTTTAAAATGTTTATCCCGTCTATCTCTTCGACCGAAGCGAAGCCGATACCGTACGCGACGGCATTTGCCGTTATCACGCCGTAAAGCGCTTCTCTTTTCTTCTCCGAGAGTTTTTTACTGTCGTTTAACCCGTCTATGACAAGCCCCGTCGGCAGTATCACCGCGGCGGCGCAGACCGGACCCATGAGAGGGCCTCTGCCGGCTTCGTCGACGCCGCAGACGAGCTTGTATCCCTTACTTATTATTTCGTTTTCAAACGTATATTCAAGCATCTTCGGGCCTCTCAAGCGTTATTTTTCCGATCTTGCCTGCGCGGAATTCGTCGAGCAGCAGATCCGCGCATCTGTCTCTGTTGACCTCACCGCCCTTTACTATGAGCCCTCTCTTTTTGCCGACGGCTTCGAAGATCTCGTACGGCTCCGCCGAGTCTACGAAACCGCGATCAAGACCGTATCTTGCGCACAGCAGTTCCGGATACAGTTTTTTGAGTCTGTCGCAGAGCGCGTAAGCGACGTATTCGAGCTCGACCACCTCGTCTTTTATCGCGCCGGTCATGCTCAGATTCTCGCCGACGGTCTTATCCTGAAATTTCGGCCAGAGAACGCCGGGAGTATCGAGCAGATCGATGCCCGCCGAGGTCGGCACCCACTGTTTTGCGGTAGTAACGCCGGGGCGGTTCTCGACTTTCGCCGATCTGTTTTTGGCGAGGCGGTTTATAAGCGACGATTTGCCTACGTTGGGTATGCCGACGATCATGGCGCGCAGATGCCTGCCGGACATGCCCTTTTCTTCGTATCGCTTCAGCTTGTCGGACAGTATAGTGTTGACCTCGGCGCGCATTTTGTCGAAACCGTAACCGGTAAGGCAATCCGTAAAAATGCACGTCTTGCCCTGTTTTTTATAATGATCCCGCCAGAGGGCGCACGCCGAAGGGTCGGCGGCGGTGTATTTGTTCAGCACCGTCAGAAGCGGTTTCTGCCCGATGATCCTTCGCAGGTCGGGGTTTGCCGAACTGTACGGGATCCTCGCGTCGAGCAGTTCTATCACGATATCCACCGAGCCGAGATTCTCTTTTATCATCCGCTCGGTCTTCGCCATGTGGCCGGGGAACCAGTTTATATTGTTTTCCATTTATACCTCTTATACAATCGCCGCACCGGTGTACCGATGCGGCAGATATCAAAACCATGTGAACGGATATATCCTGAATATCACCTTGCCGAGAATATACCTCTCGTCGACTGTCTTCAAGAGCCTCGAGCGCGAGTCGGTAGATCCGTTGCGGTTGTCGCCCATGCAGAAGAGTTTGCCCTCCTCCACCGTGTAAGGATATTCGAGATCTGACGAATAATCCATCTTCGCGTCTTCTCTCATCGCCTCGATATACGGTTCGACGAGCGGTTTTACCGTCGCTTTGACCTCGTCGACGGTAAGCGAGCTGTCGTCGTATACGTAAACGAGCCAGTTGTCGAAATCGATATACACGGTCTGGCCGCCGACGGCAATGACGCGTTTGATTATCGGTTCGGTCGTGAGACGGCTGCCGGGGACCTGGAACACTATCACGTCGCCCTGCTTGGGCGTATAGAACAGATCGGATATGATTATCCGCTCGCCGTCGTGAAACGTCTCTCTCATCGAGTTGCCGTCGACCATCGCCTGCCGCGCCAAATACGAGAACATCAGAAGCACGAACGACAGCGACAGCACGATGACCTCGACCCAGTCGAAGATCTCGCGCGTTGCCGTGCGTTTTTTCTTCGACGCCTCCGCTTCTTCCGCGGCGGTCACGGACTCTTCTTCCGTATCTTCCGCGGTCTCTTCTTCGGTAAGATCTTCGGTTTCTTCTGCTTCTTCTGTTTCTTCTGTTTCTTCGAATTCTTCGTTATTATTCATCTTTGCCCTCTTTTTGATCTTCCGCCGGTTCTTCTTCGCCTTCAGACTTCGGCACGCCGGGTTTTCTGATAAAGAAATTCAAAAGTTTAAAGCCTTCCGGCAGATAGAATCCGCTCTTGGCGGCGTTGGCTTCGGAAAACGGTTTGTAACCGACTTCGCTTCTCTGCGCGTTGTAGATGAAGAACGGCGACGGTTCGCTTATCGCGGCGTGTTCTTCGCTCGAAACGGTGCGGTTCGTGACGACCATTATCTTGAACTGATCGCCGCAGCCGCAGAGATATTCGTAAACGGGCGAAAGTATCGCCGAGTCGACGTTTTCGATGACCTGTTTTTTCTTTTCGGGTTCGCCCTTGAACGCGTATTCCGCCGTGCCTGCGATATGCACGAGCACGGTCTCCGCTCCGGCTTCGAACTCGTCGATCGCCGCTTTGGCTTTGCCCTCGTAATTCGTATTGAGCAGACCCGTCGCCCCGAGCACGTCGACGGATCTCATTTTCGCCGATATGGCGATGCCTTTTACGAGATCGACGGCGGAGATGACGGACGCGTTCGTCTCCCATCTGAAATTGAAATCGGGCAGCTCCGCGCGCTTGCCGCAGCCGCTGATCCACAGACCGTTGGCGGGCGGCAGACCTTTTTCGCGTCTGGCCTTATTGACGGGATGATCGTTTAAAATATTATGGCTCTTTTCCAGAAGCGAGACGAATCTCTGACCCGCTTCCCCTTCCGGCAGGCATTCGCAGAGCTTTTTGCCCGCCGCCTGACGCGCGCCGGTAAAACCGTTGAAAAGCGGCGCTTTTTTCCACACCATATAGTGACGGCTGCCGATGCCGGTGAGCAGTTTTCTCGTTTTGGCGTTAAATACTTTATTCAGCGCGGCAATAAGCTCTTTCGCTTCTTCGGTCGTTATCTCGCCCGCGGTCGGATCGGTAAGAGTCTTTTCGGCAAACGGAAGACCGTCGTCCGACAAAGTCACGAGGTCGAGCCTGTAAGCGGTCTGATCGGGAGCAAGATCTTCGCCTGCCGATACCGCTTCAAACGGCGCGGTGCCGTGCGCGTATTCTTTGGGGTCGTAGCCGAGCACGGATAAAACGGTGACGTCTTCACCCGGCAGAAGGCCTTCGGGCGTGTGAGACGTAAGCCCGTTGAAGCTCCTCGCCGCAAGCATATTCATCGTCGGTTTGACCGCCGCTTCCATCGGCGTTTTGCCGTTGAACGAAGCGACCGGTTTATCTGCCATGCCGTCGCATAAAAGAATAAAATATTTCATAGCGTACTCCGATTTTTATTTTTTCGCATAAGTATCTTATTTTAGCCTTAATGAGTATAACAGATATTTTTTTCTTTTGCAAGTATAAAGTTTTAAATTTTGATAAGACCGACCGAATAATTGACGTTTTTTCATTGACAACGGTGGTTTTCTGTGATAAAATAGTAAAAAAATAAAACGGAGGATAATATGAAACGTTTGATTTCATTGTTGATCTGTATGATGTTTATAATTACGGGCTGCGTGGGCGCACAGCCGGCGACGACCGACGCGCCGAAGACGGAAGCTCCGACCGAAGCGATCGTTACGGACGCAAAGACCGAAGCTCCGACCGAACAGGTCACCGAACCTGCGACGACCGAACCGGTCACCGAGCCGGTCACCGAACCGCTCTTTAAGGATCCCGATCCCGAAGTGCTCGCGGCTCCCGCGGCGACGCAGTTCACCGTATCGAGAGCCATCGGAAACGATATGGTGATACAGAGAAACGAATATATAAGGATATGGGGCTTCGCTGACGAAGACCAGAACGGCAAGCGCGTCAACGCCGAATTTGCCGGTCTTACCGGAGCGGCGCTGATAGAAGACGGTCACTGGCTCATAACACTCAACGGTTCTCTGCCCGAATGCACCGAGCCGCGCACGATGAGAGTTTACGGCGACGGAGTCGAGTATAATATCGAAAACGTTCTCGTCGGCGACGTTTACTGGGTGGTAGGTCAGTCGAACGTACACTACACCGTACAGGATATAAAGAACGAACCGCTTGCAAACGAAGCCGGCAGGAACGTAAGGATCTCCGACGACGATCTTATCCGTCTGAACAGAAACGCCTCTTCCGACGCAACGAACGTCTGGGTGGGTTCGATCGAACTGATCGAAGACGTGCCGATAAAACGCGGCTGGCAGAAGCCCGGCCGCGGCGCCGCTCTGCTGTTCTCCGCGATAGGCTATTTCACCGCGGTACAGATCTACGACAAGCTCGAGGGCAAGGTGCCGATAGGCATGATCGAATTTGACGGCAACGGTCTCGGTCTTAACTCGTTCTGCCCGAACGAGGTATGCGACGAGTTGAAGATAGACAAAAAGGACAAAGACGGCGTTTACCGCTGCTCCGGCGTCGTCAACAACGGTCCGTCGCGCTTTATGTACAACCAGTATATGTATCCGTTCCAGAACATGCCGATCAGCGGCATCATCTGGTATCAGGGCGAATCCGATATGCAGAGCCCGAACGATAAAAAATATCCGGCGAGATTCAGAGCTCTGATAACCGAACTGCGCAACAGACACGACCAGATAAATCACGACTACCCCGTTTATATCGTCGAATTCCCGCCGATAAAAACGAATTACTTCCCGTACGCGAGCGTACGTACGTACATGGGCACGATACCGAACGTGCTGACCAACGCTCACCTCTGCCAGTCGTCCGACCTTTGGAAAGACATGACGTACGGAAACAACCTGCACCCGTATATCAAATGGGAGCAGTCCGAGAGAATGGCGAAGATGATACTCGCAGGCGTTTACGGCGTAGGCGATCCGACCTGCGCAGAAGGTCCCTCAGCCGTATCCGTGACGTATGAAGACGACGGCCTTACCGCTTACGTCAAATTCAGAAACGTCGGTTCCGGCCTCAAATTCGAAGGCGGCGAAGCGAAAGGCATCAAGGTCAAGGCAACTTCGGCATCGTGGTCTAAGCCCGAAACGATCGAGATAGTCGGCGAAGATACGATAAAGATCACGGCGAAAAAGAAGATCAAACAGATCGGCTACAACCTCGCCGACAACGATATGTTCCCCGAAACGCTCACGCTCTGTAACAGCGAAGGCGTGCCGTGCAACGCGTTCATAATAGACTGAGTTGAAAAAATACCGGAGGCGAAAAACTCCGGTATTTTTTTATTGACATACGCGAAAACGCGTGGTAGAATATAACAGAATCAACACGGAGGCGGAAAAATGAAACGGCTCATATCACTTTTTATATGTATAACGCTTATGCTGACGGCTTGCGCCGGCGCCGCGCAGGGCGATCCCACGACCGCGGCGGAGCGCACGGACGCTTTGACCGAAAGCAGAGTTACGG
>JAEEGL012678735.1_pt1 | contig 17462 bp, 16 predicted proteins | sample 9134231 | NCBI WGS metagenome assembly JAEEGL01 (sample SAMN16246548, study PRJNA631951) | gut metagenome | biome: gut microbiome; feature: rumen; material: fiber-attached | host: Bos | place: Iran: Karaj | collected 2018-10 | reverse complement strand
TCATAAAAACAGCCAACCAACTACCTCTAAAAATCCACTACCCCAAAAATTGTGGGGATTCCTGTCAAAAGCCCCTAAAAGTGTTCGCCGACCAATGGGAAAAATTTATGCGGACCGAGTTTCTGTTCGATAGCCTTGCCTCCCACTGGGTAGACATTCAGGACTACTCAGCCTACTACTGGATAGAAGAATTTTCCAAAAACACCGATAGCAACCTCAAAACCAGCGTTTTCTTCACATGGGAACGGGACGGCAAAATAAAAATGGGACCTGCATGGGATTTTGACTTAAGCTACGGAGAATACAAGAACTATAGTCCCCAAAACTGGTATTCCAGGTCAAATCCCTGGAACATGTACCTATTCAAAAATGGAAAATTCAAGCAAGAAATATCTAACTACTGGAAAGCTCACAGGAATATCTTCTTAAACACCATTGATTCCCTAGACCATTACAGGAACTACCTCGAGAAAGCCGCAAACAACAACTTCAAACGTTGGCCTGTGCAGGGAACAACCTTCCTCTGGGAATTCAACCAGAGCTACGACAACCATAGGGAAGCCGTAGATTCCCTTAAAAGTTGGATGAAACAAAGGGTTCAGTGGATTGATGGCAATATCTAACCACACAACAATCATCCTCTTAGCGTTCCTACCCTTTTTTATGGCGGGATGCGTCTGGAATAATTCTTCTGATAACACAGAATACCTGCCCCTCGATGATTCCGAATATCCATACGCAGGTCTGCCACGAATGGTCATTGAAACTGACGACTTCCGTGAATTAAGAGACACGGAAACAGATATTCCTGCAAAAATGCAGATATACGGCAAAAATAATCCCGATGATGAAGTTATTGAACTGACCGTAAAAGGACACGGCAATTCCAGTTTTAAAGCCATGACAAAATTTTCCCTAAAAATTGAGTTGGCTCAAAAAAAAGCCCTTTTAGGCATGCCCCAAGACAAGGAATGGATTCTCATCTCTAATTTTTCCGATAGAACTCTTCTAAAGAATTACGCCATTTTTAGGCTCGCGCAAAAACTGGGTGCCAACTACACACCACGCTCTACTTTTGTTGAACTTTACCTTAACCGTCAATACCAAGGAGTATACCTTTTATCAGAAAGCATAAAGGCCGCCAAAAACAGGGTAAATATACCTCTAAACAATTCATCCTTTCTCTTTGAAAAGACAACGGATTACCATCTTAACGGTGATGTCATTCACACAAAGAAAAACACTCTCTTTAAAGTCCGTTACCCCAAACATCCCCCTAACGAAAGCATCGACAAGTTGCTTGCCCAATTGAACCAATGGGAAGATTTCATTTACGGAGGGAATCTCAATTCTGCTCAAATTGACGAATGGATTGATATTGATGACTACATACGTTACTTCTGGCTGCTTGAATTTTCGAAAAATTACGACGGTCGCTTTGGTCGGAGCATCTTTTTCACCTGGCGAGAAGGCGGCATAATGAAGATGGGGCCCGTATGGGATTATGACGAAACCTTCGGCTGTTCAAAAGATGGCGAGCCCAAGCTATCCGCTGAAGGCTGGCACGCAAAATCTTTCGGCTGGAATAGTCCCCTATTCAAAGACCGAATCATATGGGAACGAGCGTCAAAATACTGGAGACAAAATGAGTCCCTATTCAAGGCTTTCGTAGATTCAATTGACGTATACGCCAACATCGTCAAAAAAGCGACCCATAACGAGTTCAAACGCTGGAACGTACTCGACAACACCGAATTCTGGGCATATAAAGAAAGCTACAAAGACTACGACGAAGCCCTTGACTCCCTAAAATCCTGGGCAAAACAACGTATTGAATGGATCGATGCCAACTTGAATTAGCTCAGGTATTCTATAAGTCTTTCAAATATTTCCTTAAGGCCATACCGAGGGTTCCAACCCAGACCCATCAATTTGCCTGTATCTAAACGTAGTTTTGTAGGCGGTGCGTATCCCATATTATCGGCCAATTCTACTTTCACACGACAATTCGGATTGATATTTTCATGTATAAAGTCTGCCATGCCTCTTGCAGAAATATACGTTGATTCGTTCGCCACATTATAGCTTTCGCCTGCAGTTCCCTTCAACAATATATACAGCAACGCCGACACAGAATCTGTCACATAGCAATATGGTCTTGCCGATTCACCCGTTGTATGAAGAACTATATCTCGCCCTTCTGCAGCCAATCTCGCGAATTGCGCTATAATTCGAGAATCATCCTTTGCAATCCCAGCTCCCGTGGTCTGCGTCAATCTAGCGATTTTCACAGGAACTCCATATTCTGACGCATACAGGCAACACAGATTTTCCGTCGCTCTTTTCGCCATAGGATAGCTACTACGAACAGACATCGGATTCAGGTACCCCTGAAAATCTTCCTTAATGGAAAGAGAATCATCATTTGATTCGCCATAAACCTCCAGCGAAGACAAGTACACCATTCCCCGGACCTGCCTCTGACGAGACAACTGCAACATCTTTTTAGTGCCATCCATGATAATCTCAGAGGTTTCCACAGGATGCTCTACAAAAAACTTGCTAGAGGTCGGAGCCGCACAATGCACGATGTAGTCTATTTTCTCCAACTGGCTGTAGTCATATTCCACCAAGTCACATTCAATAAAATGAACATGCTCCTTTTGCCGTTCGTCAAAGAGATCCTCAGCCTTCTTCAAATTCCTCACAGGGGCATAAACTTTTATCTTCTCATTCAACGCCAGCAAGCAACGAATCAACGACGAACCAATAAGTCCTGTTGCCCCCGTCACCAGGAAAGTAGATCCTGTCAACTGGCGAGACAGTGCAAAGCGCTCTGCAAAAAACAACGCATCTTCTTCAACAATCCTATTCATTGTCAAAGTCCAAAAATCTGTTGATTTTCATGTACTTCTACCATAGCACGGAAAATAAAGAAATCCGTGGGCGTGGTAATCTTGATATTCTCCATAGGACCGATAACAGTATGAATTCTATGCCCATAGTGACTCATCATGGTGCAGGAATCAATAAAGTCATTTCGGCCCTCTGAACGGGCTTTTTCATGTGCTTCCAGAATATCCTTAAGTTTAAAGCACTGAGGAGCTCGAGCAATCAAGGAATCCGGACGGGAAGGTATTTCCAAGGAACCATCGGACTGCTTCACAATAAAAGTCTCCGTAGCAGGAACGCAGGTGACGCAATTTCCCATTTCATTGGTTTGCGCAATACAGTCTGATATGGTCTGTTCCTTTATCAACGGCCGAACCCCGTCGTGAATCAAGACGTTGCAGTCTTCACCATATTTTTCCTTTGCTGCAAGCAAACCCTTGTATATGGATTCCTGACCGGTCGCGCCTCCAGAAACCACAACGCCAACCTTACTTATTTCAAATTTGTTCAATTGCTTTTGCAAGAAAGGAATCCAGGATTCGATGCACACGACCACAATGCCGTCTACCTGCGGGTGGTTATCGAACAGTTCCAATGTATACACAATGATTGGCTTCCCTTTCAGCTCAAGAAACTGCTTAGGCCTGGAAACCGTATTCATACGCATTCCTGTTCCACCAGCAAAAATGACGGCTATATTCTTTTTCATGGGACGCCCCTTTTCACTTTTTTACTCTAAAAAAGATAGTAAACAACTATCTCATTTTTCTAGACTTCAAAAATTTTGCCACACCGTGCGGATCGTCCGTAAAAAACACCGTAAATCCGTGGTCTAGAAGCCAACCATAGCTCAATTCCTCATCCGTCAGGGCAAGCTGGTCGTTACGCCCGCCATTACAGCACTTGCCAAGCAAGGTATCCACCCACAGCCGATGGCCATATTCTGCATAAGACTTTGTCTCTTTCAATATGGGGAATTTATCCGAAGGAAAAGCGATATAGTAGCCTATCGGCTGCATTTTATCTTTCAGCTCCGAAAATCTACGTTCATCATTCTTCCCATTACAAGGAAAAAACGGGACGTAATTCACTTCTGGGTATTGCTTCGCCAGCTTATATGCGTCAGACTCCACGTTAGCCGGCCCCGCTAGCAAAATCTGCCGATCCATTCCAAGCTTATGCACTGTTTCCAAAACAGCCTCTTTATGATCCTGCCATTTGTCCACATATACAAGAATCTGACCCCTTGCGAGGTTCAGGACTTCTTCAAAGGAAGGCACGGTCTGATCCGAGACGTAGCGTGTCGGCGTCGTCAAATGAAGTTTTTTTATTTGCTCAAAAGTCAAATCCGAAACCTTGCCGACACCATCCGTCGTTCGATTCACCGTTTCGTCGTGCATAATAACCAGAACGCCATCCTTGGTCATACGGACGTCAACTTCTATAGCATCAAAACCCGACTTGATGCAATTGGCAAATCCCCTAAGCGAGTTTTCCGGAGCATATCGCCAGTCTCCACGATGAGCGATAATCATAGCATAATCGTGAGGCCCGCGCTCTTTCAGTTTATCCAGCAAAAAATCAACACGACTTTCACCGGCAAAGGCAAACACCTGCAAAAGAGAAATAACAATAAAGATTCTTTTTATAAAGTTTCTCATATTTTTCCAAGCCGTCATTTTTATAAAAAAACTAGCAAAAAACGGACGTAAAAAAAATAATTATATTTATCTTAATTTCAAATGAGAAAACTAGCGAAACTGTCTTTTTGTTTCATGGCGTTCTTTCTATCAGGATGCCTGTTTGAACATGAAGAATCAGAGCTTTGCTTTATTGGTGATTCCATCACTTACCGATGGGATATAGAAGACTACTTCCCAGAGTACGCAATACGCAAGCACGCTGTTAGCGGGGCCGTTGTCCAAGACATGGACAACTGGAATTTAACGGACTGCATAGACAAGCCCGTATTCATACTCATGGGAACAAACAACATCGGCTTGACCAAGTTGGAAGATCCCTCTGCGACCGCCAAAAAAGATTCTCTTATCAAAGAATACATGCCTAGGATAAAACGCCTCCAGGCACGGGAAACATGGGTCATCTCTATTTTACCCAGAAATTATAAAAAGATGCAACCAATATCAGCGAATCAGTACCTTGAGATTGTCAACCGCAACATTAAAAGCGCTCTTGATTCTTTAGATATCAATTCCCATTTTGTAAACGTGTTCGACCGCTTTTTAATTGACGATTACACCATAGATGACGACCTATTCGTCGATGGGTTGCACCCCAATCGTCGAGGCTATGAAATTTTATCCGAAGAGATCCACAAACGCCTATGAACCGAATCATCCTTTTTATCCTAGCATTACTGGCTTTTTCGTCAGCGCAAGAATCAAACTACTTTCTTGGCTTACGGAGCTCAAAATACGCACTTGTTGGCGTAGAAAGCAAGTACCACGTTGGAATGGCTGTTGAAAACCCCTTGTTCATCGACGACATGCATCTACAATATGCACGGCTAGCCTTATTCTACAACTTCAGCCTGCCTTTTTCGTTCAAAGGACATTATGCCGTATACGGTGGATCAAGGTACAATCAAGATTTCTACGATTACGGGGCACGGATCCAATTAGAATGGGAGCCAATAAGAAGGCTTTTCCAAATAGGAGGGGTTTTTCAACCATTCTACGACAGCGATCTTGAGAGAAAATACGGTTACAAGGTGTGGGCACAGTCCGTTTTCTTTGATGACATCGGGATATATGGCGGAATCAAGAACCTCCCCGATTTCAGGGATACCGAAAATCGTTTCTTTGGAGGAATCGTATTCGATTTACCCAAGTTGAAACTCTATCCTGAAGTTTCAAGACCCATAAAGGGGTCGTTTTACACAACGAGAATCACTGTCAATTTCATCTACAAGAGCAATCTCTAATTCTACTTGCCCGTCAGCTTGCCAAAAGCTTTGTGCAACACAGGAGACAGCAGAAGAGCCGATGCATAAGCGGCAACGATACATATGTGATTCGCAAAATAATCCTGCATAAAATTATACATGATGCAGTGTATCACATAAAGTTCTAACGAAAGCTTGCCAAACCAGCGTAAAAACGCGCGGATCTTGTTGAAGGTGAACCGCTCAAAAAGCAAGCACATTATCGGCAAGGCAACACAACTTTTACCGATATCGTAATAATTTGAATCATAATTGTGGGTTGTGACCACTAATACAACTGCAAGTACAAAAAAGATGCAAAGATTAGAAATTTTCACAAAGGCTTCATTTTTTGATAAATATCCGCACAGCACACCCACTGGGAAAACAATGGACTTCTGAAACCAGAATCCAAATGTACTATAGCAAGGCGTATGTTTAAGCGCCTCAAAAAACGCAATGGCAAGAACAAGACAAATGATCGATCTAAACACAACTTTTTTGTTCGAAAAAAAGATAAACTTATGCAAGAACGGATAAATCAGGTATAGTACAATAGAAACCGCAATGTACCACATCCCCCAATAGTTGCCATAAATCCAAAATTGCGCAGTCGTCACATAAAGGAAAAAGCTTGAAGCGCTTCCATCAATTAAAATAGCACGAATCAAACACGGAATAAACGCCATGAGAACAAAGGGAATGCATAGCCGTTTCATTCGTCTCTTATAAAACGGCACAATCTCGCTTGATTTTGAAAAGGAATAGTAAAGCCCGAATCCGGATAAGAAAAGAAATCCCTGCGTATATATCAAGCGAAGCGTCATATTTACACCGGGAATTTTAATATCAAGCCAAAAAAGCAAATGCGAAACCAACACGCCAAATATGGCGTAACCCATCAGTTCATCGCGATATTTGCTGATTAAATTAAATTTAAAAGTCATCCTTCTGCTTCCCTACAAGCCCAATTCATTCAGCAAATCTTCATAGATTGCCATGGAGGCCCCCTGCGAGTTGCGAGGTCGTAAACAACTATCTATAAAAGCAGCCCGCTTTTCCTTCATATAATCATCACCTTCAATAACAACTCGCTTGATAAATGATTCTATTTCTTTTCCCTTCTCAGACGTATAAATATTTTCCAAAATCGCCTTTCCGCACTCGTTCCAGTCGCGAACAACACCTGGATTCGCTATCAAGAAAAGCATTGGCTTGTAGGTGCAGGTATACTCCGCAGTAAACGAACCGCAGTCCTGAATCATGGCGTCTGACGTAAGGAACAAATCCACATATTCATCCAAGCACACTTGAGTGTTCGGCATGGTTTCCCATAATTTATAATACGCTTCGCGACGTTCCTTATTCCATCCAGGAATCGCCATATCCAGTTTTTTCGCCAGCTCTGGATGAGGTTTAAACACAAATTGAACCTGGTCGGCATACTTTCTAGCCATCTCAACCATCAAGTCACAAATATCCAGAAAATTCGCGCACCGATTTTTTTCCAACATGTGATGGTGCGGGGCCCAAATAATTCTTTTCTTCTTCTTTTCTTGAGGTTTCCAAACATCGACTGGAGGTTTTTGTGGGAAAAAGAATTCATCCAGCAAAGGATAACCGGAAGCAACAGCATTGGCCCCTTTGTTAATGGCATAGTTTTGTGCCATTTTTACATGTAAGGGCGTCTCGTAATATATTTTCCACAAACAATTATGGAAATCACGATTAAAATGCTCTATATAGCGGTTACTAATCATCCAAGCATAGGGCACATAAGCCTGGAGGCAATCCATATTGTGGTCATATCCAAAATCGACAAACTTTCCGTACTCATGCCAGCAGTTCATATGGAACAAAATATCGGGATTCAATTCCTTGGTTTCGGCACGCGACAAGACTCGATTTTCTTTTTCTGAATAAGGTAAAAAAACGTTGTATCCACGATCCTTAAAGTATTGGTACACCCGCTGCATGTGAGGGATAAAATCATCTTGAATTATTGCACCAGCAGCATAGGGAACAATCACAATATATGGATTAAACCGGCTGTCTTTTTCTAACAGCCTATAGACCCCCTCATATTTCCACTTATTGGTTTCAAGAATATAAAAGGCCACATTAATTTTTTCACCCGAAGCGGCCTTGGCCCGGACCTTCTGCAAAACAGCCTCATAGCTACTTACAACACGGTCATATTTATGCCTTAATACAAAATTTCGAACCAAAGAATATGTCTTGGTCAAAATAATTTTGTTATAAACGACTATTTCGTAATAACGGATTTTGTTCTTTAAGGACGCTAGCATATTTATTTAATTCGTCTTAAATCATTCGGCATATTCAAAGCATTAATATCTTTTTTGGTCAGTTTGAACACGAGCCGTTTCATTCTCATAATAACCAACGCAGGGCAGTAAGCGCTATAATTCCAATGACGCCATTGATAAATATACTTCATTCCATAAGAATTAGTAAAGGTATTAAGCCTTTCATAGATATCCGAGTTACTGTTCTTTAGGAACGTGTCGAATTCTATAATGCCCGGCATTCCAGACTTGCTATAGCTACGGGTGAGGAAATGATTATAAATCATAGCCACACGAATAACCAGCTTGTTTGTTATGTATGCCTTTGCCTGTTCTTTAAAGCTACTCGAATATTTATTATAAAACGAAAGCAAGGATTTTGCCACTACAATTCGTTGCGTCAAGGTCTTCTTTATCACGGCCTCGTCAGTGGTCTGTCCTTCTCGACCTCTCAAATACTTGTAAATCACACATGGGTAATAGACAACAGTTTCAACCATCATCATAGGTTCCAAAGCCCATTCGTCATCCGTATAGCTAACACCCTCTGTTTGATGATAGTCAAATTTGCGGAAAATTTCTGTTTTATAAGTTATCACCTGATGAAACAGCCAATTACTCATTTTGGGAGAAATATCCTTCAACGAGAACTGTTTCTCTTGAGGCAAACTATAAGTAAGCAGATCCGTTTGTTCTCCGCGTTCATTCACAACAGAAAAATCCGTGAGGACCAAATCAGAATTCTGGTTCTGCAAAAACTCAATGTATTTATCCAGGTTTTCCGTGTCAAAAGAGTCGTCTGCATCTAGAACCTTAACATACTTGCCTGTCGCCTCTAAAAGGCCTCTATTTATGCATGATCCATAATTGCCATTCGGTTTGTCAACAGCAATGATAACACCTGGGTACCGAGAGGCGTATTCCTGGGCTATTGCAAGCGAGCCGTCTTTAGAGCCATCATTAATAACCAAAACCTCTAGCATAGCCAGGTTCTTTTCCGAAATAATCAGGGAATCCAAGGTATGCCGCAGCAACCGTTCCATATTGTATGTCGGAATAATCAAAGAAAGGACTTTGTTTGTGGCACTCATTTTTCTTCCAAAGCCTCACGCAAAGCGTTTATATAGCCATGCCCATACTGAAGATCCGGCTCCATATAATTACCTTCCCCCCATTCATTCCAAGCCATAAGGAACAAAATCCGTTTTTCAGGAGGTTTATTCTTTATCAAATCACACGCAAGTTCAACCTGTTTTTTAAAATATTCAGGCTTATAATTATACCATATGGTAGCCCGCTTACCTGCTCGTGGAGACCTATCCCAATTAGGAATAATCGTTGGGTGAACATCCTCCAACTTATCCTCTTCAGTGAAAAGAAGCGTCGAAAGACGTTTATAATCATACTTCTGGATAGGCATCCAGTCAAAAAGTCTGAGACACACCCTTTTGATAAAATTGCGAATCAAGGAGACCAGCACACTATTGTACCGGTATTGAGCAACATAGATGCCACGAGAATTGATTGCATCAAAGCCCAACTTGCGGATTTCATCAAATTCCTTCGAGGCATCTATGAATAAGTTCAGACGCCCTCTTTTTAGACTGTCTTTTACAGCGCCCTTCAATCTATTTAACTGCGCAATCTGCCCGCTTTCTTGCAAGGCAACAAAATAAAAGCCCTTCAGTCCTTCCTTGCGAGCCAATCCCTGCCACTGCTCCATAAACTCTTTAACGTTAGGGAACGAACGTGGGGCAAAAATATAAAACAACAGCTTTCCGTCAACCTTGATGTAACGATGGTCTTTAAACGCTTTCAACAACGAATAAAAGTGCTTTTCGTGATCATCTGGGCCAGGGTAAGTCTGCTTGGCGATATAATAGTCTTTTTGCCTAGAAGGGGTATTTACCCAATTTTTATTGTTCCATGAATGGTTTGCCCAACCGACACAAAACGGAAAATCGGGCTTCCCACTATCAACGACTTCATCGAATATCTTTTGAAGAAACTGTTTTCCTTCGCCAAACCAGTAATGCCAATAGCAAAAGCCTTCTACTCCAGCCTCCATGGCCAGTCTAGCCTGTTCCTCTCTTACTTCTGGCATACGAAGGTCATAAAAACCCAAATCAGCCGGGACATGGGGCTGATAATGCCCCCTAAATAGCGGTTTTGCCTTAGCCGCATTGGTCCACTCCGTAAATCCTTTACCCCAAAATTTGTCATTTTCCGGCGTTGGGTGAAATTGCGGAAGATAGAACGCAATGACTCGAGCTTTCAACTTATTCATGTTTTAAATATAGTATATTAGTCTATCAAAAGATCGCATTCATTGCCGTATCCAGATTGCATATAGAGGAAGAAAATGAAGAAAATTCTAGCTGTGCTATTTAAGCTCGCCCCCTTTAAAGCAAAACTCTACAACCTCGCCTTGCAAATCAAGAGAAAACAAAACGTTATCAAAACAATTTGGTTAAAAAGCTTGTTTAAAGAATGTGATGTTTCTGTCATATTCGGGAAAATCGGTGAATTAAGAGGAGCCCAATATATGCGAATTGGGAAAAACACTCACTTTCACGACTGGTTTTTCCTTACGGCTTGGGATTCCTTTGCCGGCGAAAAACATTCGCCAGTATTAACTATTGGCGAATCGTGCAACTTCGGGTGTTTCAATCACATTTCGTGCATAAACGAAATTACCATTGGTGACAATTGTCTAACCGGAAAATTCGTAACTATTTCAGACAATGGACATGGCGATTCCTCGACAGATCAATTACTCACCCCACCCCTAGAGAGAAAACTCAAAAGCAAGGGACGCATAACTATCGGAAAAAATGTTTGGATCGGCGATAAAGCAACCATACTGCCAGGAATATCTATTGGCGATGGCGCCATTGTGGCCGCAAATGCAGTTGTCACCAAAGATGTTCCGGCCTTCTGCACTGTAGCCGGCATTCCTGCAAAAATTATTAATGGACCCGATCAATATAAGATCAAATCAATGAGTTGATCCAAGTCCTTCTTTTGACGATTCTCTATATCTAGCGCTTTCCGCGTAGACTTTTCTGAATACTCGTTGTAATTATTTTTGTTTAAAGAGCAGAAAGCCCTGTAGATGTCCGTCTCGTAAAAAGGTGAAAAACTAATCGCAGCATCACCTACTATTTCCGGCATACTCGTCGTATTAGAGCAAAGTACAGGCTTTCCAAATTTCATTGCCTCTACCGGAGGATAACCAAAGCCTTCGAACAAAGACGGAAACACAAACGCATAACAATTCTTTATCAGATTTTCCAAGTCACCGTCCGACAAATAAGGGAGAACAATTTGTCGTTCTGTTATTTTTTTTCCAGAATAGCCAACCGTAACAAGATACTGCTCGTCTTCCACATGGGATACGTATTTCGCAAAAGCCCGGATTGCCTTATGCGCATTTTTCATAATCCTGTTGCAGCTTATCATGACATAATACTTTTTCTTCGTTTCAATCAAATCCCTTACAACGTCACATTCTACGGTAGATTCCGATTGATATACCCTTTGAGGGCTATACAAAACATGTATTTTATTCTCGGGAACTTCGTAGTTGAACATGATGGACGATTTAGAATACTCAGACACGGTCACAATTTTGGCAAACTCGTTAGTTTTCAGCATTTGCATCAAACGTACGTTTTTTTTCAAATTTCTCTTATCTCGAATAGTCCCGCCAATCAGGTGTTTAATAAATCTATACGGATTATTTAGCCGAACGTATTTTGACAAATTGTTCACTTCATACTCTTCATCGCACAGATCATGGAGGACGCAAATCACAGGGCACTTTATCTGCTCGACGTCATAATCCCTCCAAAACTGGCCACAACCGATAAACACCTTGTCTATATTAAACTTTTCGATAACATCATGCAAACTAGACGAGGCAATATCAACAAAACAGACATTTTTTTTAGCATTCTTTGCAGGAGACAGGTCTTCATATGCGAAACGGCCTATCCGAGAATCATAAAGGGCATAAATCTTAGTGTCCAAAGAAGTATCTTCTATTCTGCTCAATAGCGAAAAATAGACCTTCCTTATATACTCGGAGCCTCCGCCAATGAAATGCTGCGGCGTCTTTAAATCAAACAGTAAGTTCATATCTCCGTTTCAAACCTCTTACTTTACCCGATACCAAAGGCTTTTGATCCAAACAACAAGAACGTCTTTTTTCGTTAGTCCGTACAACGCCGCATCAAAAAAATACCTAAAAAACCTGGTTTTGTTATTACAAAAGTCCAATTTAATTAAATACTTACATTCCCGTTTAAAATGGTCATCCAACTCATTTACAACAGCCTTCAAAAACTTACCCTCTAGAGAGTCTGCTTCGTATTTGCACAGTGAAAGAAAATTCAAATACCATGCTTTTTCTTCTCTTTTCGCCTTGAGTTTATACGAAAAGTCTTTCACGCCTTTGCTTATTGTATGGCTAGAATTCCTATACTGAAAACAAACGGTCTGCGTATTCGCAATTCCACCCAGCCGGGCTGCACGAACAACACTAATATCGTCAGACCCGCAAGCTTCTGGCAATTTGAAAAAACCACCTTTTTCCCTTAGATCGCTAACACGGAAACAAAAGTCTCCTATAAATTGAGACCGGCCATTCCAGCGATTCCAAATTAGCGACATACAGCTTTCAAAAACTGGACGCGGCTCCAATAATTTTACAAAATTTCCATTTTCGTCTATTATTTCTGTCCAGGCGTGATACACATTCAAATCGGGAAATTTCTCTATCAACGCCGCATATTCCGTCAGGCAATTAGGCAAAAGCCTATCATCATCGCCCATGCAAATCACATAATCGCCTGTACAGTAAGACAAACAAATATTCCAATTGTCGACAACATTCAAAGCGCCACAATTCTTTTCATTACGAAAATAGCGCACACGTTCATCCGCAAAACTACCGACAATCTCATCTAGTCTTTCAGGCGATGCGTCGTCCACTACAACAATTTCATATTCTTGATAAGTTTGCAACAGACAGCTCTCTATCGCAGTCCTCAAAAATTTACCCTTATACGCAGGAATCGCTATAGAGAATTTCATTATTGCTCCTCCTCTTCATCCTGCGCTTTTATGGGATTCCAAATTTTCGAGAGTATCCACCAGAACACAATTGCATAGACCAAATCAACCCACGTACTCTGAATAGCCCCAAAACCAAATATACCCCACAAAACAACGGATCTTGCGTAATAATACAGAACAAAATGACAAATAAAAGGATTCTTCACTTTCTGGGCGAACTTGCCCCCAGCAACAATAACCGCAGATGCAATAAACGCACCAATAACACCAAATTCCATATACAAATCACCAAAAAACGTCTTAAAATAATACATATTGACACCGTACACTCTTGTCCAAAAATCGCGCAATGCATCTGCACCATATTTAGAATCCGGTAGCTCAAGACCGCCCACCCATTCAATAAGTTTTGGGAAAAAGCGCAGCCCGTATGTGTGCACATCTGTAGAATTCCAATATACCAACCCCAAATTCAGGAATGGTTCGCCAAAATACCGGAATATCCTGTCAATAGCTACATCAGCATCCCCATTAGCCCTTGATACGGATATCGCAAGAATATAAAAAAACATCACCCCTAAAGAGCACAGCACCAAGCCGTACATCATTTTTTTTATTTTTAAGGGAATATCTTCTTTAAAAATGGTGTAAATATAAATCAGAGAAAAGAAGGTGAAGAACAAACTACCCCTACTCCCCTGCAAAATTGCCGGCACAATACTGGCAAAAAACACGACACACAAAAAGATTACCGACATTCCAACTTTCTGATTCCTGGATATTCGGTAAAATTGCAGATAATAAAAAATGGGTGTAATACACAACGATAATCTTCTAAGAATTTTAGAAACAATCATTTCAAAATCAGATCCATAACGTAAAAACAAATCCCCAGAAGCATTCATATGGTAAGCATCACCCAAATCCGACGCAGAATCTAATCGGAATCCATGAAGCCAAAAGAACAAGTGTCCGACAATCAACAAAGCAAAAAGATTCGAAAACCGATTCACCCTTTTTTCTTCCCAACCCAATTCAAACTTCGGTATTGTTTTTATAGGCCAAAAAACACCGATCATTATGATAAACATCAAAAAATAGGGTACATAGCTCAGATACTCAACACCTCGATGTTCTGGAATTTCGCTTTGGTAAACATTTTCGTAAAAAATATAAATGCCCATGCAGGCAACTACGGCATACATTAAAATGGCAAAAATGTAAAAGGCGCTACACCGATCCTTGTTCCGTATCGCCCATATAAAAAAGAATACATACAAAAATACGTTTACAACAAAAACTTCCATATAGTCATTTAAGCCTTATCTTTAATCTAACCTTTAGCGGTAGTCCACCTTTTTTACCTATGTGTCCAAACGCTTTCTTTTCAAGACCCTATGCAGTTCTTTTATAATCAGTTCATTTTTATTCAGTTTAAAATTAATCAAACAAAAAACAACCCCGGTCAGTACACTAATAAAAATAACATTTGTACCAAAGGGCGGCTTAAAAACAAAACAACACAATAACGGCAAAGGAACATACAGCATCGACCAGGCTATGTTTTTCAGCAATATTTTGGACCTAAATATAATGCCTACATATTTTTTTACCAAAAAGAATCCAACAATCATTACAATCAATTCAGAAAGCCCCCAAGAAATGGATGTCCCCACAGCTCCAAAACTTGGCGTGAGCGCCACATTCCCCACAATCCCGACAACTGCACCCACCGAACTCACAATAAAAATGGACTTGTTTGACGTGGACGCCATCAAAAATTGCTGAATGGCAATTTGTTCCATCCCTATAATCAGCAACAGAAAAATAACGATCCTAAAGGGCAATATAGCCCCTTCGTATCCAGCCCCCGCCACAAAAAAGATAATCTCATCCGCACAAAACAAGCTCAGTATGATTATCGGCAGAGAAATAACCGCCAATACATTAAATGTATCATCTGCAATTTTTTGAATATCTTCTCGGCAGCCAGAACTTAACAATTCGCTGACCCTTGGAATCATCACCGTAGTAAACGCAGTAAATACGCCCATTAGAATAGTGTACAATTTTGTCGCCGTCGCAAAATATCCAACCTCTCTATCTCCAGAGCAAAAACCTAAAAAGACCGTGTTAAACGTCGTATACATGTACGTTAACAAACGATAATACCCAAAGGCCAAAACAGGAAGGATGTACAAGCCTAAATTTATACTGCTGAATGAGAACCTGCGGAATTTTCTTGAATACACCCAATTACAAATAGCATTGATGATTGTGGTTCCTGCAGTAAGAGCATAATAATCAACAGCATCATCCGGATCGTGAACAAAAACAAACACCCCTATTACATAAAGACACCGTATCGCAATAGACCTTATCGTAATGTACTTGAATTCCTGCAATCCTTGAAAGAACCATTCTATCAAGAACATATTAAAAAACAGCTTCACCAATCCTATCCACAAAAAGTCTCTGTAAGCTTGCAGCGAAGGAACGTAAAATGTGCACAGAACCAATATTATGGCGGCAACTACCGTACCAATTAAATTGATTGCCAGCAAGCTTGAAAACACTCTGTTTTTTTCATCGAGATTTCCCTTGCAGCGAGCGATTTCCCGAACACCAAAGGAGCCTATTCCCAAAGTGGAAAAAAGAATAAAATAATTTATCAGTCCATCTACAAAATTGCAGGCTCCTATTTTATCAACACCCAAAACACGAGAAACATAGGGATAGGTTATCAACGGAAACAGGTACTTACAAAATGTAAGCACCAAATTGTACCCAAAATTCTTCCGTACCGACTTAGCCATTCGCCTTCCACTTAGCAAAACAATTACGAATCAAATGCAAAATAGAAAAAGAAAAAAACACCATACCTAAATAAAATACAAAAAGCCCCATTCCATCCAAATCTACCTTTCCCACCTTTATAACAATACACGTTATCGTCAGAATAATCCAATGTACGCAATAATAAAACATTGATTTTTTCCCAATATTCGCCAAAATATTAAAACAGGAACCACCCACACGGGCAAATAAATTATTAAAAAAAACACATCCAGCTATGGATGCAACCATCCAAGCAGAATACTCACCAGCCAACAAAACATTCGGAAACATGTCTACAGCAGAATGAAAGATCAACATTGCAAAATAAAGGATTGCCGAAAAATAAAAAAAAGTTTTTTTGTACTGGACATCTTTTAAAACAAAACCCAAAATAAAGAAAAAAGCACCCGAACAAAAATTAGCCAAATAGTAAGGCCTTTCAAATCCTACATATTGCAATAAAAAGCACCCTATCCCAGTCGTTATAAAGAGAATCGCAAGGTAAACTTTATCTTTTGCTCCAAAATGAGTTGCCACACGAACAGCAAACAGGGTCAACAAAAACCATAAAGGCAAATTGCAACCACAAGCCCCCATATACGCCATATTTTTTATTGGTTCCACAAAAAGCGTATGCAGATTGACGTTATCATCTACATATTGCAGCACGCAATAAAAAAAATAACCTATCAGCGTGTACTGTAAAAAAGGAACAACCAGTCTACGACAACTCGTTTTTATTACCGTTAGAGTTTCCTTGTTTGGATTAAGAAACATTCCCGACTTAAAAAAAAACCACGGCATAAAAAAGAAAAAAAGACGGGAACCAACATGAGCTATACTGCAATCCGCCACATGAGCCCATTGAGAACAATGATACGCGATCATGTAAATAATGAGCAAACCACACACCACGTCTAAGTGGAATAACCGCTTATTTAACTCACTCATATTGTCTAAACAAAAAAAACATCAATAAAATTTAAGTTCTACATTATGAGTCTGTATTTCGTCAACATCAGGAATCTTCTCCCAATCCCCATAAATATCCTTAAGATACTCATCTACGTTCCGAGGAGCATTGAACATTTTCCCCTCAAACTCGATTTGCCCCACAGGGAATATGTTTTTCTTATATCTTATGGACTTAAAGCATGCTCCGTACGGCATTCTATAATAATCATTTTTCTTACGATGAACAAGGTGCAACAAAGGCGTTATAACCTTCTTTAAAAGGAAGTAGTTTAATGGCAAAAGAGGCCTAAAAGCACACGCTTTTATACTCTTTCCTGCTACAACCCGCAATATCAACTTGTTATACAAAAATGTCATCCACTTTCGCGCACTCTCATAAACACGGTCGTCCTGATAAAAAATATCGACCTGCAGTCCTTTATATT
>JAEEGL010924694.1_pt1 | contig 17462 bp, 6 predicted proteins | sample 9134231 | NCBI WGS metagenome assembly JAEEGL01 (sample SAMN16246548, study PRJNA631951) | gut metagenome | biome: gut microbiome; feature: rumen; material: fiber-attached | host: Bos | place: Iran: Karaj | collected 2018-10 | reverse complement strand
GTCCGCTACTTCGTGTCCGCCGGTTTCCTGAACCAGGATTCCCTGTTCAAGACCTTCTCCAACAACAAGCGTGAGACCTTCACCTACCAGCGTCTGAACTACCGCGCCAACCTGGATATCGACGTTTCCAAGCGCAGCCAGATTTCCATCACCCTGGGCGGCCGCATGCAGAACCGCAACACCATGGGCGGCGGCGAAGGCTTCCTGTTCCGTTACCTGCAGGGCGCCACGCCCTACGCCGGAAGCGGTATCGACGCGGAAGGCCGTCATATTGTCTCGGACCCCAACCTCGTAGGTCCGTTCGACCGCGACGCCCTTTCCAACTACTACAACCTGGGTTACCAGAACGAGAGCACCAACGTCCTCAACTTCGACATCCAGTACAAGCTGGACCTCAGCTTCCTCACCAAGGGCCTGGACTTCAAGGTAAAGGCCTCCTACAACTCGGACTATACCGCCCGTAAGAACCGGGAGAACGGTTACGGTACCGGCCTTACCTATGTGGCCACCATCGTGGACGGCAAGGAGGTCCTCCGCAAGGAGAACATCACCTGGCCCACTCCCTACAGCGAGGCCAAGTGGGGCAACCGCAACTGGTACACGGAAGCCAGCTTCAACTATAACCGCCGTTTCGGCCAGCACAACGTGGGCGGCCTGCTCCTGTACAACCAGAGCAAGACGTACTATCCCTGGGATTCCGACGGCAGCCTCTACGAGTCCATCCCCAAGGGCTACGTAGGCCTGGTGGGCCGCGTCACCTATGACTATGCCACCAAGTACCTGCTGGACTTCAACATCGGTTACAACGGTTCCGAAAACTTCGCCCCCGGCAAGCGCTACGGCCTGTTCCCTTCCATCTCCCTGGGCTGGATCCCTTCCAGCGAAGAGTGGTGGGAGCCCGTCAAGCCCGTCATCGGCTACCTCAAGCTCCGCGGTTCCTGGGGCAAGGTCGGTAACGACTACACCAACGGCGCCCGTTTCCTGTATCTGCCCGGCGCCTGGACTTTCTACACCGGTTCCATGACCGTGAACCCGCAGAACCGCGGCGCCAACTTCGGCACCAGCGGCAACTGGCTGCAGGCCGTGAAGGAACTCACCTCCGGTAACCCCAACGTTACCTGGGAGACGGCCACCAAGATCAACGTGGGTCTGGACGCCGCCTTCCTGAAGGATCGCCTGCATGCCTATTTGGACTTCTTCTGGGAGGACCGCAAGGACATCCTCGTGAGCAACGCCTCCGTCCTTTCCGCCGTCACCTCGCTGCCTTCCAGCTATGTGAACGAAGGACGCGTGAAGAACCACGGTTTCGAGATCACCCTCAACTGGGAAGACCGCATCGGCGAAGTCTACTACTCCATCTCCCCGAACGTCTCGTTCGCCCGCAACAAGGTCATCGAGATGCTGGAAGTGGAGCCCATGTACGACTATCTCCGCCGCACCGGCCTGCCGGTGGGCCAGCGCTTCGGCTACGAGCTGTTCGAGTTCTACCAGCCCGGCACCGAAGAGCGCTACAAGGCCGCTTACGGCACGGACATGCCGGACCAGAACATCGCCCTCAAATATGGTGACTGCGTGTATGTAGACCTTAACGGTGACGGCATCGTGGACCAGAACGACCAGAAGCCGCTGGGCTATCCCGACAACCCCGAGCTCACCTACTCGCTCAACGCTTCCATCCACTGGAAAGGCCTGGACTTCTCCATGCTGTGGACGGGTGCAGACCTGGTGAGCCGCCAGCTCAACGGTTACTTCCGCGACCAGTTCGGTTCCACCAACACATCGGCCCTCACCCAGTGGGTGGCGGACAATTCCTGGACGGAGGACAACCCCGGCGCCATCCTGCCGCGTATCTCCTTCACGAACCGCGTGCACAACAACCGCGACTCGGCCGCCTGGCTCGTCAATTCCCGCTTCGTGCGCCTGAAGAACGTGGAAATCGGCTACACCTTCAACAAGCCCAAGTGGATGCCGTTCTTCAATTACTTCCGGGTCTATGCCTCCGGACAGAACCTCCTCACTTTCTCCACCTTCGACGGCAACGACCCCGAAGCCCCGGGCTCCGGTCTGGACTTCGGCGTGCGCTACCCCATGACCCGTGTCGTCAACCTCGGTGTTCAGCTTAACTTCTAATGCAGATACGAACAATGAAAAAGATATCGAATATTTTACTGGTGCTGGGAATCTGCGGAACGTTCGCGGTCTCGTCCTGCGTAGACCGTTTCGCCGTGGGTGACGCGTTCCTGGAAAAGGCTCCGGGCGTGGACGTGAATATCGAAACGGTATTCTCCAGCGCTGAATATACCCGTAACTTCCTCTGGAGCGCTTACGGGCAGATCTATTGCACCTACACCTCCGGAAACATGATGAACGGAGCGCCCATCGACGTGCTTTCGGACTCCTATCACTGCTATGTCTCCTGGGGCGGTCCCAAGCAGAGCTACTATCCGGGCCTGCTGACGGAAGACGCGCAGGATACGGAAGACGGCAACTTCCAGGGCAAATTCTCCTACTCCACCAAGAGCGGCCTGGATTCCGACGCCGGCGGCCGCGTGTCCATCTACGAGACCGTCCGCAAGTGCTGGCAGCTCATCGAGAACATCGACAAGGTGCCGGACATGTCCGAAGATGAGAAGAGCCGCCTGAGGGGCGAAGCCTATACCATCATGGCCAGCCGCTATTTCGACGCTTTCCGCAACTTCGGCGGACTGTGCCTCGCCAAGAAGGCCTACCAGGTGGGCGAGCAGTTCGAGGGCGGCCGTTCCACGGCCATGGAGACGGTGGAGTTCATCGACTCGCTCATTGTCTGCGCCATCGATGAGCCCGGCTTCATCTGGAACATCGAGAATGCGGACATCAACCAGTGGTCGGGCCGCCTCACGCGCGCTTCCGCCCGCGCCCTCCGTGCTAAGGTGTGGCTCTTCGCCGCCTCCCCGCTGTTCAACAACGCGGCTCCTTACATGGAGTACACCCCGGACAAGACCACCGAGTTCACGAACATCGAGCATGTCTGGTTCGGCAAGGAAGACAAGTCGCTCTGGAACCGCTGCCTGCAGTATTGCAACGAGTTCTTTGAAGACAATGCCGCCAACGGCGACTACTACCAGCTGGTCCAGCCCGCCACGCAGGACGAAGCCGGCTACCGCACGGCCTATCGCCGCGCCTACCGCTACCGCAACGACCAGACCAACCACGAAAAGCTGTTCGACGCGCATCCCACGCAGCTGATGTCCAGCTCCGTCACCGACGGCACCATCACCAACGGCTGGGGCTGGGGCTGGAGAGGCTTCGCCCTCGACTGCTACCGTCAGGGCGGCGCCGTTCCCACCAACGAACTGGTGGAGTGCTTCGGCATGCAGGACGGCCGCGTGTTCCCTTATTCCGACATCTACGGCAAGAAGAACCCCGGCGTGGACATCTTCGCAGACCGCGACCCTCGTCTGTACGAGACGGTGGTGGTGCCCCGCCAGAACCTGCCCGGCGGCTTCGACTATGCCGGCCGTTCCTACCTGGATCCTTGGGTGAGCGGTCTCATGGAATACAATTCGGACTTCAACAATGCGGACGATGTCGCCTCCGGCTACTGCAAGTTCAAGTGGCTGCTGGACTACTTCGGCAACGGCGGCCGCATGGATGACGAGTATATCGGCGTCTCCTACATCCGCCTCGCGGAAATGTACCTGATCCGTGCCGAGGCAAAGGCCGAAACCGGCGACCTGCAGGGCGCCCTGGACGACCTCCATGTGGTGCGGAGCCGCGTGGGCCTGGGCCGGCTGGAGGTCATGAACCCGCAGCTGAACCTCACTTCCAACAAGGACAACCTCATCAACGAAATCCTCCGCGAGCGCAACTGCGAGATTGGCGCCGAGTGCGGTGACCGTCTCTACGACATGGTCCGCCGCAAGAGGGAGGACCTGTTCACCAAGCCGCTCCACGAGATCCGCATCTATCGCCTGGACGCCAACGGCAACCGGATGGTGGGTGAGGACTGCCGCTGGGATCCCAGCACTCCCTGGCCTAAGTTCGAATACGAGAATCCCCAGATTGTCAACGGCGCCCGCCGCTGGTGGGAGCCCGGTTTCTGGACGAACAAATGGTATCTGGATCCCGTGTCCCGTATCGAGGTCCAGAAGAAATATGGCCTTACACAGAATCCTGGTTGGTAATCAATAGAAATTGACACGATTATGAAATTGCAGAATAAACTTATATTCAGCCTGTTGGGGTTCTGTGCGATGGCTGTGGCGGCGAACGCGCAAGTCGTCCTGAGTGACAAGGAGTCACAGAAGGTGGATTTGGGCTTCGGCGTGGAGAGCACGGAATTCCTGACCACTGCGGCTACCTACACCATTACCGCAGAAGAACTGAGCCATACCTCGGCCATCAGCCTTGCCGATGCGCTGTATGGCAAGCTGCTCGGCCTCACCGCCCTTCAGAACACCGGTTTCAAAGGTGAGGAAGAACGGGGAGCCAGCTTCAACATCCGTGGCGTCCAGACCAGCGGAGAGAGGGACATCCTCATCCTGGTGGACGGCCTGGAGCGCCCCATCGACCGCCTCAACGTTGAGGAAGTGGAAAGCGTGACCGTTCTCAGGGACGCCGCCGCCGTGGCCATGTACGGCCACGAAGGCATCAACGGCGTGCTCCTGGTGAAGACCAAGCGCGGCGAGGCCGGCAGCGGCTTCCACTTCAAGGCCGGCGCCTCGCACAAGTTCCAGTTCGACCCGCAGATGGCCGAGATGGTAAGCGCCTATGACTATGCCAAGGCCCTCAACCGGGCCCGCGCCAACGACGGCTACACCCCCGCCTACACGGATGAAGAACTGGCCATCTTCCAGTCGCCCCTTTCCCTGGGCATGAAGAAGGCCCTCTACCCGAACGTGGACTGGAAGAACGAGGTGTTCAAGAACAACGCCCACGAGACCCAGGCCTTCGTATCCATGTACGGCGGTTCGGACAAGGTGGAATACTATTCCCAGCTGGACTACACGGACGCCCGCGGCCTGTATAAGAACCCGGACCAGGGCGACTGGAACTCCCAGCTCAAGTATTCCAAGGCGAACATCCGCACCAACGTGGACTTCCAGGTGACCAAGACCACCCGCGTGAGCACCCACATCCTGGCCCTGTTCATGGAGACCAACGGTGTTCCGAACCTCAATTCCAACGACGCCTGGTGGCATCTGTACAAGGTGCCGGCCCTCGCTTTCCCCATCAAGACCATGGGCAAGGTATGGGGCGGCAGCCAGACCTACGGAGACTACAACCTGGTGGCCAAGACCCAGGGTACGGGCTTCAGCAAGACGCACCAGCGCCAGATCTGGGCCGACATCACCCTGGAGCAGGACCTCGACTTCCTCCTCAAGGGCCTGCAGTTCTATGCCGGCGGCTCCTACGACAACTCCTCCATCACCATCGAGAACCGTTCCAAGGGTTACCAGTACGGCTGGGACTACCTGGAGACCGAATACAATCCCTACATCCTTCCCTTCGACGTGCGCGAAGTGGTGATGGGTACCGTGGAAGACAAGCTCGTGTTCAACCACTGGGTGGATTCCCAGTGGCGGATCGGCACCGTGAACACCGGCCTCAAGTACGCCACCCAATTCGGCAACGGGGACAACCTGGCCGCCAACCTCAATTATAATATGAAGAGCGAGGTGCGCGACGGACAGAGCAAGACCTGGTACCGCCAGAACGTGAACCTTGCCCTGCATTACGACCACGCCAACAAGCTCATGGCAGACCTCGTCCTGGCCGCCAACGGTTCCAACCGTTCCTACCCGGCCAAGTGGGCGTTCTCTCCCACCCTGGGCCTCGGCTACATCTACGCCAACAACCCCGAAGGCATCTTCAATTATGGTAAGGTGCGCGCTTCGGCCGGTATCCAGCATACGGACTATGTCCCTGCGGAAGGCCTCTGGCTCGCCGCCTGGAACAATTCCCACGGCCAGTTCTGGTATGGTACCAACTTCGCCAGCTCCTGGGGCGCGTTCCTCACCCAGTTCCCTACCACCGACTTCCGTCAGGAAGCGGCCTACAAGGCCAACCTGGGTACGGACCTCCGCATTGCCGACTGCCTGGATTTCACGGTGGACCTGTTCTACCAGCAGCGCCGGAACATCCTCGTGAGCGCCGGTTCGCTCAACTCGGCTGTTGTGGGTATCCAGTCTTCCTATGACGACAAGGGCCGGATTGCCAGCTACGGCGCCGAAGCCGGCCTCCGCTTCGCCAAGACCTTCTCCAACGGGTTCAACCTCAACTTCGCCGGCAATGTGTCGGCCGTGAAGAGCCAGGTCCTTGAGTGGATTGAAACTCCCGCCTATCCCAACCTCGCCTATGTGGGCGGTCCCGCGGATGTGGCCACAGGCCTCATCGCCACCGGTTTCTTCCAGACCGAGGATGAGATTGCCCGCAGCCCGCTGCAGGAATTCGGCCAGGTGAAGGTGGGTGATGTCAAGTACAAGGACGTGAACGAAGACGGCGTCATCAACGAGAACGACTTCGTGGCCATGGACTTCGGCAGCGCCTTCCCCGCCCTCAACTACGGATTCACCCTCGGCGTGGAATTCAAGGGAATCGGCATCAACGCCACCTTCCAGGGTGCCGCCGGCCAGGTGAAGAACCTCCTGTCGGTGGACGGTGTCTGGGGAGCTCTCTCCGACAACCGCAACCTGTCCCGGGAATACTACGACAACTGCTTCGACCGGGCCGGTGTCCTCGCGCGCTACCCGCGCCTGTCCACCACCCGCGTCGCCAACAACGAGCAGCCTTCCACCATCTGGTACCGCAATGTGAGCTGGTTCAAGCTGCGCGACTGCGAAGTCTACTACAGGCTTCCCGCCACGCTGCTCCGCCACGTGAAACTCTCCGATGCCAAGCTGTTTGTCCAGGGCCAGAACCTGCTGTCTGTGGGTAACATACCCGCTATGGATGCTGAAAATCTCAACACCGGCTATCCGGTGATGAAAGCTGTGACCATGGGCCTTTCCGTTGTATTCTAATAAAGATTGAATTATGAAACTTGACAAGATTGGTTTATTCATTCTCGCCTTGCTCCTCACGGCCTCGTGCGTAGACCTCAACTATACCGAGCAGAACACGCGTGACGAGGAATGGACATACGAATACTACGAGAATGGTATCAAGAACATGGTATTCGACGTTTACGCACAGCTGTACAACAACGAATTCGAGTCCAACAGCGCATACTTCCTGGCCAGCGCCACCGACGAGGCCCAGTATGCCCTGGAGACCGGTGCGGTAAACAACTACGTCAACGGCGGCTGGAGTCCCGCCAACCCCTATGACGCCATCTGGACCAAGTCCTATACCGCCATCGCGGACGCCTGCATGTATCTGGAAAAGATTGAGCAGACGGACGTTTCCGACTGGCAGTACAATGCGGACTATTCCGACTGGGTGAAGCAGATGGAGCTGTTCCCCTACGAGCTCCGCTTCCTGCGCGCCTACTTCTACTTCGAACTGTTCCGTGCCTATGGCGACGTTCCGCTGGTCACGACCACGCTCACCAACGCCCAGGCCAACAACATCGAGCGCACCCCTGCCGATGAAATTGTGAAGTTCATCGTGGAGGAACTCGACGCGGTGGCCCCCTACCTGCCGGTATCCTACATGACGGAGGTGGGCAGCGAGATTGGCCGCGCCACCCGCGTGGCGGCCTTCGCCCTCAAGGCCCGGACGCTGCTCTATGCGGCATCGCCCCTGTTCAACCGCGAAAACGACAAGGACCGGTGGGCCGCTGCGGCCGACGCCTGCAAGTACATCCTGGACAATGCGGAAGCCTGGGGACTCAAGCTCAGTGCCTACGGCGCCCTGTGGGGCCACGACGCCTTCTTCAATCCCGAACTCATCATGGGTCTGGGACGGGGCGAAAGCAACAGCTTCGAAATGGCCAACTATCCGGTGGGCGTGGAGAACGGTGCTTCCGGCAACTGCCCTACCCAGAGCCTCGTTGACCAGTACGAGTACCAGGATAACGGCGAGACCTTCGGCCAGCGTTATCCCGGCACCATCAACCTCAATTCCGTGGACCCGTACGAGGGCCTGGATCCCCGCTTCGCCCTCTCCGTGGTGAGAAACGGCGACGAATGGCCTTCCAACGGTGCCCAGAAGAAGGTGATTGAAACCTTCGACGGCGGCTTCAACGGCGCGCCCAAGTACGGTGCCACGCCCACGGGCTACTACCTCAAGAAGTACGTGGACGGCTCCTGCGTCACGACAGCCGACAACCAGACCCGCCGCCGCCACACCTGGATCCTCTTCCGCCTCGGAGAAATCTATCTGGACTATGCGGAAGCGGTGTTCCATGCCACCGGCAGCGCCAATGACGCCAGCTTCGGCCTTACGGCCAACGAAGCCGTCAACGTGCTCCGCAAGCGTGCCGACATCCAGATGCCCCTGTTCACCGAAGACGGCGACGCCTGGCTGGAGCGCTACGAGCGCGAACGCCTGGTGGAACTCGCCTTTGAGAACCATCGTTTCTGGGATGTCCGCCGCTGGATGAAAGCGCCGCAGTATTTCTCGACCATCCAGGTTGCGAATATCAACAGCGCCCGCCAGCTGTCCCGTACTACAGTTACCCGTCGCTGGGATGATAAGTACTATTTCTATCCCATCCCTCAGACGGAGCTCAAGAAGAACCCCCATCTGGGCCAGAACCCGGGATGGTAGTAGTGAAGTAACCGCATGAAAAGGATTACGAATATGAAGAAGATATTTAAATATTTTGGAGTATTTCTTTCCGTCGCCCTGATGGCGGCCATGACGGCCTGTTCCATCAGAGAAGACGAAGGGGCGGCCAATCTGGGACTGGGCATCAAGGTGTTCTTCCCCACCAAGGTGGTGGCCGGACAGCCCATGACCATCAACGGATCCGGTTTCACGGACGTGAAGGAGATTGTCTTCCCCGACGGGGTGACCGTCAGTAGTTTTGAGCTGGTGAGCGGTGAGATGATCAGGGTGAACGCCCCGGCCGGCATTTCCGCCCAGGGCGGCAAGCTCATCGTCCGCTCGTCGAGTGACCAGGCGGAGTCCAGCGCCTCCCTCACCATCGGCGAAACCGTGATTTCCGGTTTCTCCCTCCAGGATGGCGAAACCATCAACGGAGGCGACCTGTTCACCATCTTCGGCAAGGACCTGGAGTTCATCTCCAGCGTGGAGCTGCTGGATGCCGACGGCAATGCGCTCATCATCGAAGACGAAGGCTTCTACCGCAAGGGAACCAGCTCCGTGATGATTACCATTCCCAAGAAGAACATCTTCGACGGAACCTTCGTGGGTAAGCTCCACACCATCGACGGCAAGGAGTTCAACCTTCCGGAGCTCACCTATGTGCCTGCTTCCGACGGCGGTCACTGGGAGACGGTCCGTACCACCATCTGGGAAGGCGACGGCTCCGCCGGCGCCGTGAGCTGGAGCGGCACCTACCGCTTCGCAGGTGAAGGCTTCGAGACCGGCGAGGAAATTGCCATCATCGATACGGACACCTGGACCAGGATGAAGAACGAGCCGTTCTACGTAGAGTACGCGCCCGCCGATCCTTCCTCCTACCAGGTCCGCATCACCACCGGCTGGTGGAGCGTCCAGTGGCTGGGTGCCGACAACGACATCGCCCCTTGGAACATGGCGGACCGCATCATCGACAACGAAGACGGTACGTTCAAGTTCCTGGTGGACTTCTCCGAAGATCCGGCCATCCTGGATGTCATTGACGTGCAGCACCTCCTGATTACCGGTAACGGCTTCACGCCCCTGGCCATGTACTTCGAGACCGAGGAATGGGTCGAAGGCGAGGGTCACTGGGAGACTGTCAAGACCTCTGTCTGGAAGGGCGACGGCTCCGCTGGCGCCGTGAGCTGGAGCGGCACCTACCGCTTTGCCGGCGAAGGCTTCGAGACGGGCGAAGAGATTGCCATCATCGATGCCGAAACCTGGGCCAGGCTGAAGAGCGAACCGTTCTACGTACTGTACACGGCTGCCGATCCTTCCTCCTACCAGGTCCGCATCACCACCGGCTGGTGGAGCGTCCAGTGGCTGGGTGCCGACAACGACATTGCGCCCTGGAACATGGCCGACCGCATCATTGACAACGAAGACGGTACGTTCAAGTTCCTGGTGGACTTCTCCGAAGATCCGGCCATCCTGGATGTCATTGACGTGCAGCACCTCCTGATTACCGGTAACGGTTTCACGCCGCTTGAAATCTTCTTCGAGGAAGAAGTGTGGGTCGGTGGCGGCGGCGGTCCCAAGGAAGTGGTCATCTGGGAGGGCGACGGCTCTGCCGGCGCTGTGAGCTGGAGCGGCACCTACCGCTTTGCCGGCGAAGGCTTCGAGACGGGCGAGGAGATTGCCATCATCCCGGCCGATACCTGGGCCAAGGTGAAAAGCGTACCGTTCTACGTGAAGTACACGGCCGCCGATCCTTCCTCCTACCAGGTCCGCGTCACCACCGGCTGGTGGAGCGTCCAGTGGCTGGGTGCCGACAACGACATTGCGCCCTGGAACATGGCCGACCGCATCATCGACAACGGAGACGGGACCTTCCAGTTCCTGGTGGACTTCTCCGAAGATCCGGCCATCCTGGATGTCATTGACGTGCAGCACCTCCTGATTACCGGTAACGGTTTCACGCCGCTGAAACTCTTCTATCTGGAGTAAAGGAGCGTAATACGCTATGATGAAGCAGCCGACCCCGCCCGGGCCGGCTGCTTTTTTGGCGCCGGATGGTTCAAAATTGCAAGAATTTGTTAATTTTGCAACATAACTGCTAAAACTTGCCATTTTGAAACATTCGCTGAAACGCTGTGTCATCCTTGCACTTATGGGCCTTCTGCCCTTTATGGCCCATGCACAGATGGCGCGCCTCTATACCACCGAAAACGGCCTTCCCAACAGCAAGGTGAACCACATCTGCCAGGACAGCCGCGGCTTTATCTGGATTTCCACGGAAAACGGCCTGGCCCGCTTCGACGGCCGGGATTTCCTTACCTTCCGCTACCGCCGGGACAAGGCGGACGCCCTGGCCAGCGACCTGGTGCTCACCGTGTTCGAAGACAGCCGGGGCACCCTGTGGGCGGGCACTTCTGCCGGCCTCCAGGTCTTCGACCCGGACAGCCATACCTTCTCCCGGCAGGATCTCCGGGATCCGGAGGTTCCCGCTTCCACCCAGCACATATCGTCCCTCCTGGAAGTGATGGCGCCGGACGGCCGTCCGGAACTGTGGGTGGCCACTTCGCAGCAGGGGGTTTATGTGGTGGACCCGGAAACCCATGCGCTGCGCGGGGACCGGAGGGCCCTTCTGAAGCGGAAGCTCCCTTCGCCTTTTGTCTATACCCTTTTCGAGGACTCCCGCGGCTGGGTGTGGCTGGCAGGGGAGACCGGCGGCCTGTCGGTGGTGGACGGTTCCACCCTCCAGGACCAGGGCATTTCGCTGGACCCCCATGCGCAGATCCGGGACTTCGCGGAAGACCCTTCCAGCGGGAACGTGCTCATCGCCACCATGGACGGGCTGTTCATCTACGATGCCCAGTCGCGTACCATCGCCCCTTCGCGGGACAACCGGGCCCGCGGCTGCGAGTCGGTGTGCCTGCTTTACAGTTCCACCGTCCAGCGGGCGGGGGAGCGCATCTTCCTGGTGGGAACGGAGACCATGGGCCTCTGCACCTATGATATGAATACGGACCGGCTCTCGCGGGCGGTCATCCCTTCGGTGTCGCAGGACATTTCCCGCTGGAAGGTCCATTCGCTCATGCAGGACAACCAGGGGAACATCTGGGTGGGCGCCTTCCAGACCGGCGTCCTGGTCATTCCCAAGTCCATGTACGGCTTCGAATATACCCGCGTGGACTACGGCAGCGTGTCCTGTTTTGCCCGGGACCCTTCCACCGGCGCCCTCTGGGTGGGTTCGGACGGCGGAGGGCTTCTCCGCATCGCCCCCGACGGCACCCGCACGCTTTTCAACGCCTCCAACAGCGCCCTCACCAACGGCTCCATCCTGTCGCTCCGGTACGACAAGCGCGGCACGCTCTGGATTGCCACCTACCTGGACGGCATCTTCACCTATACGCCTTACCGGGGCTTCCGCCGCTTTGCCGATGCCGCCGCCCTGGATTCCCCCAACGTGGCCTGCCTGGCCTATGACCCGGAAGGAGACCTCCTCTACGCCGGCACGTACGGGGCCGGCATGAGCATCATTTCGGCCGCTTCGGAAAAGGTGGTGCAGCGCATCTCGGAAGACATCAACAAGTGGGTGAGCGCCCTTTATATAGACCGGTCCGGCATTGTGTGGCTGGGTACCTACAACGGCCCCATGTGCTACAACCACAGCTTGGGAAAGCTGTTTTCCTACGACGTGGGGGACGCCGCCCTCAAGGCCCGGGTGTACTGTTTCCTGGAGTCTTCCGACGGCCGCATCTGGATAGGGACGGGCGAAGGACTCACCGCCTGCGACCGCACGCGGGGCACGGTGAGGGTCTTTTCGGAAGCGGACGGCCTTACCAGCGACGTGGTGGACGCCCTCCTGGAGGCCGATGACGGCACGCTCTGGATATCCACCTCCTATGGCCTCAACCGCCTGGATCCCGCCACCGGCACCTTTTCTAATTACTATTCCTACGACGGCCTGCAGGGCAACGAATTCCACTTCGGCTCCGCTTTCAAGGATGCGGACGGGAAACTGTTCTTTGGAGGCACCGGCGGGGTCACCAGCTTCTATCCCCAGGTGGTGAACCAGAAGACCCATCCCGTGCCGCCCCTCTATTTCAGCCGCCTGACGGTGCTCAACGAAGAGGTGCAGTACGACCCTTCGGCAGAAGAAAACATCCTGGACAAGCACATTTCGGGGGCCACCCGCATCACCCTCCCCAACGCGTCCAACACCTTCATGCTGGAGTTCTCCGTCCCGGAGTACACCAACCCCATGAAAATCCGCTATGCCTGCCGGCTGGACCATTACGACAAGGAGTGGCGGACCCTTCCCACGCCTTCCCATGCGGCTTCCTACACCAACCTTCCTTCCGGCCGTTACATCTTCCGCGTGAAGGCCTATTTCGACGGCGCCCCGGAAGCGTTCTCCACGGCCTCCATCGCCATCCGTGTCCTGCCGCCGTGGTATATGTCCTGGTGGGCCATGGGGCTGTACGGCCTGGTGGTGCTGGGCTTCATCGGCCTTCTCCTGTACTACCGCAAGCGCCACGCAGAGCACGTGAAGGAAAGGGAAGCGTCGGAGATTAAGGAGCTGAAGCTCAAGATGTTCACCAATATCTCCCACGAAATCCGCACCCCGCTCACCCTCCTCATGTCGCCCCTCAAGCAAATGCGCGAGGCAGAGAAGGACCCGCAGCAGAAAGGCCTCTACAACCTCATGTACCGCAATTCCCTCCGCATCCTCCGCCTGGTGAACCAGATCATGGACATGCGCAAGGTGGACGAAGGCAAGATGCAGCTGCACTTCCTGGAGACGGACATCGTCTATTTCGTGCGGGACATCATGCAGTCGTTCGACAACATGGCGGTGACCCGGAACATAGACCTGAGCCTGCAGCCGGCTTTCCCGGAACTGCCGCTGTGGATCGACCAGGGGAACTTCGACAAGATTATCTTCAACCTCCTTTCCAACGCCTTCAAGCATACCCCGGACGGGGGCCGCATCAGCATAGGCATCTCCGCGCCCGTCGAGAACCGCGGCGCCCTGCCCCCGGAAATCGCGCGGGAGGTGGAGATCACCATCACCAATTCCGGCTCGCACATTGACGACCTCCACCTCGGGAAGGTCTTCGAACGCTTCTTCCAGAGCGATGTCCTGGACGCCAAGATGGGCAGCGGCGTGGGCCTCAGCCTCACCCAGATGCTGGTGGAGCTCCACCACGGCAGCATCACCGCCGCCAATACAGCCGACGGGGTCTGCTTCACCGTCACCATGCCCATGGGCTGCTCCCACCTCACGCCGGAGGAAATGTCGTACACCTCCCACCACAAGGACCTCTATACCAAGATGCCTTCCACGGAAGAGCTGGTGCGGAGCACGGAAGACATTGCCTTCACCCCCTCGGCGGAGTCGTCGGAGAAGGTGGTCAAGTCTCGCCGCAGCGTGGTCATCGTGGACGACGATCCGGAAATCCGGGACTACCTCCTGGCGGAGCTCCGTTCGCAGTACAACGTCAAGACCTTCATGGGCGCGCAGGATGCCTGGGCCGATATCTCCGTGGCCCAGCCGGACGCCGTGGTGTCGGACCTCAAGATGAGCGGGATGGACGGCCTGGAGCTCTGCCGGAAAATCCGCCACAACCCTGTGACGAACCACATTCCCGTCATCATCCTCACCTCTTCCTCCGACGAAAGCAGCCACCTGGAAAGCATCGACAGCGGGGCGGACCGCTTCCTGTCCAAGCCGCTGTCCATCGACCTCCTGAAAAGCTGCATCGCCCAGGTCATCTCGTCCCGGGACACCCTCCGCGGCAAATTCTCCGGCGGCACCCGCATCGACTACGACGAGGTGAAGGTGGCCTCCACCGGCACCGACCTCATGGACCGCGTCATGGAAGTGGTGAAGCGGAACCTGGACAATCCCGATTTCGGGGTGGAAGACCTGAGCCGCGAGGTGGGGATGAGCCGCGTGCACATGAACCGCAAGCTCAAGGAAACCCTGGGCATCTCTCCCTCCAGCCTCATCAAGTCCACCCGCATGAAGCAGGCGGCCTGGCTGCTGGTGCACGACAAAGTGAACATTTCGGAGGTGGCGTACCGGGTGGGCTTCTCCACGCCGTCCTATTTCTCCAATTCGTTCCGGAGCTACTTTGGGCTCACGCCCAAGGAGTTCGTGGGCAAGTATTCGGACGTCACGGACCGGGAGGAACTGGACAAACTGTTCGCATAGGTTCTGAATTCTATACAAAATGTATCGAATCCGACATTCATGGTCTGATTTTATACACCGCTGAAACATTTCTGGCCCCTTTACAGGGGCCTTTTTGATAACTTTGTAACATGAAGAAAACCCTGCCCATCCTCCTCCTTACGGCCCTTCTCCTCCTGCTTTCCTGCAGCCGGAGCCCCGTCACGCTTCCGCAAGTTTTTTCAGACCACATGGTCCTCCAGCGGGACCGCCCGGTTCCCGTCTGGGGCTGGACGGAGCCCCGTGCCCGGGTCACCCTCTTGTGGCAGGGCCGGAAAGTGGACGTGAAAGCCGGGCCGGACGGCTATTGGCATGCAGAGCTGCCCGCCACCCCGGCCGGCGGCCCCTTCACCCTGGAAGTGAACGGAACCGTCCTCCAGGATATCCTGGTGGGCGATGTCTTCCTCTGCTCCGGCCAGTCCAACATGGAGCTCCCGGTGGAACGCTGCCTGGACGCCGTGACAGATGAGATCCGGGACTATGCCAATCCTCAGGTCCGTTACCTCTATGTGCCCCAGGTCTATGACTTCGACGGCCCCCGGGAAGACCTTCCGGAATGCGGCTGGGAAGTGCTGGACAGTGAAGCCACGGGGCGGCACTGGAGCGCCGTCTGCTATTTCACGGCCCGTTACCTGCAGGAAGCCACCGGCGTTCCCGTGGGCATGGTGAATGCTTCGCTCGGCGGTTCGCCCATCGAGGCCTGGCTCCGGGAAGACGTGCTGCCGGAGGAAGCCCTGGCAGAGCTGAACCACCTCCGCGAACCGGGGGTGCTGGACAGCATCAACGCCTTCAACGCCCGGCTCTACGGAGACTGGCAGGCGGCCCACAACGCCCTTCCCGCCAACTCCGCCGCCCGCTGGAAGAAAGTGGATCTTTTCTCCAGGTCCTGGGCGGTGGACCAGAAAGGGGAAAACATCTACGGCAGCCATTACTTCCGCCGCCGTTTCCAGCTCCCGAAAGGCTGGACCGGCGCATCGGTGCTGCACCTCGGCGCCATGATCGACGCAGATTCCACCTTCGTGAACGGGCAGTATGTGGGGAACACCACCTACATGTATCCGCCGCGGAACTATCCCGTTCCGGAGGGTCTCCTCCGGGAAGGGGAGAATACCATAGACATCCATCTGTATGCCTGCGGGGGCAATCCCGGAGGCTTCGTCCCGGACAAGCAGTACAGCCTGGAGACGCCGGCGGGGAAAGTGTCCCTCCTTACCGGATGGGAGCACAAGGCCGGCCGCCGCATGCCCGCCCGGGAGTCTGAGATTTTCCTCCGCTGGAAGCCGGCAGGCCTCTACAACGCCATGGAAGCGCCCCTTAAGGACTTCGCTTTCAGCGGCTTCATCTGGTACCAGGGAGAGAGCAACTGCGGCAACGCCGCAGACTATGGCGCGCTCCTGGAAACCCTCGTCCGCACCCGTCGGGAAGAACTGGCCGCTCCGGACCTTCCTTTCTATATCATCGAACTGGCCGCCTTCGAACACTCCGAACTCACGGACAACGACTGGGGCTGGAACCGGGTCCAGAAGGAGCAGCGCCGTACCGCGGAAAAAGTGCCCGGGGTGTACCTGGTGCCCAATGCAGACCTCGGGGAGTGGAACGACATCCATCCCCAGGACAAGGCCACTGTGGGGCGCCGTACCGTCAACGCTATCTTAGAATCCAGACCATAAATTATGAGTACGCAAACTTCTGAGGCAAAAGGCTTCTACAAGCTGGGCTGGCTGCAGCGCATCGGTTTCGGTGCGGGCGACATGGCCCAGAACCTCATTTACCAGACCATCAGCATCTGGCTGCTGTTCTACTATACCAACGTGTTCGGGCTGGACCCGGGCGCCGCCGCCCTCATGTTCCTCATCGTCCGCCTGGTGGACGTGCTGTGGGACCCGGTGGTGGGAACCATCGTGGATAAAGGCAATCCCCGCTGGGGCAAATACCGCTCCTGGCTCATCCTCGGCGGCATTCCGCTCGTGGGACTTGCCATCCTCTGCTTCTGGAACGGGTTCAGCGGCTCGCTGGTGTATGCCTATGTCACCTATGTGGGCATGAGCATGTGCTACACCCTGGTGAACGTGCCTTACGGCGCCCTCAACGCCTCCCTCACCCGCGACACCAACGAGATTACGGTGCTCACCAGCACCCGCATGTTCATGGCCAACTTGGGCGCCCTGTGCGTGAAGTCCCTGCCCATCATCATCGCCTTTTTCGCCCCCAAGGTGGACGGCGTGGCGGTGTACAATACGCCGGAGGCCGCTCCCGCCTGGTTCATCACCATGTCCCTGTTCGCCCTTGCAGGCCTGGCCCTGCTGTTCTTCTGCTTCTCCCAGTGCAAGGAGCGGGTGGTCATGGACCAGAAAGAGGCCGCCAAGGTAAAGGTGAGCGACCTCTGGATGGAGTTCGTCCGCAACAAGCCGCTCCGCGTGCTGGCCTTCTTCTTCATCACGGCGTTCGCCATGATGAGCGTGGGGAACGCCGCCGATGCCTATTTCATGAGCTACAACGTGGGTGCTACACCCCTTCTGACCACCCTGTTCATGTGGCTGGGCACCATCCC
>JAEEGL016796748.1_pt1 | contig 17463 bp, 13 predicted proteins | sample 9134231 | NCBI WGS metagenome assembly JAEEGL01 (sample SAMN16246548, study PRJNA631951) | gut metagenome | biome: gut microbiome; feature: rumen; material: fiber-attached | host: Bos | place: Iran: Karaj | collected 2018-10 | reverse complement strand
CGGGTGCGGCGCCTCTGAGCCTGGGTGCGCGGGGCTTCACGGCGGGGCGGAAGCCGCGTACCAGGGGCGTGAACAGAAGCAGCGGCTCGATGCGAAGCGCCAGGGACGTAATGCCGATGGGGAAGAATCCCAGGCTGTTGAGATACGGGATGTCAAGGTACGCCAGATACCGGTCGTCTACCTGGGCGGCGAACTCCTTGTAATCCGTGATCTCCATCGTTTCAAAATTGCGGATGTAGTCGAAGTCGCCGAACCCGTTGTTTCTCTGAAAAACGTAATGTGCCATGCGTTCTCCTCCTTTGATTGGATACAGATCAAACCTGATAGATATATTATAACACGTTCTTCACGGTTTGAACAGAGGAAATTTATCTAACTGTCTTTTTTGCTCATCTTCTGGGCTGTTGAACATCTTCATCTCAAAACGATACGCTTTCATGTTTAACAATGAATAAATATTACAAGAATTGACTTACAAAGCGATATATGGTATGATTGCATGCATAATTATACATAACGGTGAATAAGATATGCATAAGGTTTTTGTGGACGGCGGATCGGGCACCACGGGGCTGCGCATCGTGAGCCGCCTGGAGGAAAGAAAGGATATCGAACTGATACGCCTGGACGAAAACAGGCGCAAGGACCCCGAGGCGCGCAAAGACGCGCTCAATGCGGCTGATGTGGCTTTTCTCTGCCTGCCGGACGACGCGGCGCGGGAAAGCGCTCTCCTCGTCGAAAACCCATTGACCGCGGTGATAGACACATCCACCGCCCACAGGGTAAGCGAAGGCTGGGTATACGGTCTTCCCGAACTGAAAGGGCAAAGAGAGAAGATCATGTCCTCCAAACGCGTGGCCAATCCAGGCTGCCACGCCAGCGGCTTTATCGCCCTCGTCGCGCCGCTGGTGCAGGCGGGCCTGATCGCACCGGACGGTTTTCTCAGCTGTTTTTCCCTCACAGGCTATTCCGGCGGCGGCAAAAAGATGATCGCCCAATACGAGGATGAAAACAAAGACACGCTCCTGAATGCGCCGCGCATGTACGGCCTGAACCAGAACCACAAGCACCTTCCCGAAATGAAGCTTCTGTGCGGCCTTCAAAACGCACCCGTCTTCTGCCCGGTGGTCGCTCCGTATTACGCGGGCATGGAGGTCACGGTGCCCGTTACGGGCATCCGGAAAATGGATGCGGAGGACGCGTACCGTGAGTATTACCGAAGCGGCCTGATCCGGTTTGAGGCAAACGAAAGCGAAGAAGGCTTTCTGTCCGCTTCCGCGATGGCAGGGCGCGACGATATGACCGTGAGTGTGTTTGGAAGCGGCGAGCGCCTGATCCTTTCCGCCCGCTTCGACAATCTTGGCAAAGGCGCCTCCGGCGCGGCGATACAGAATATGAACCTTATACTCGGCCTTGAAGAAAGCCTAGGCCTTGTTACAGACTAAAAGGAGAAAACGTATGAAACAGATTTCGGGCGGCGTGTGCGCGGCAAAAGGCTTTACCGCCGGGGGCATCCACTGCGGCATCCGCAAAAACCGTTCCAAGCGAGACCTGGCGCTCATTGTATCTTCTTCCCGCGCCAGCTGCGCAGCGGTGTATACCACCAATCTGGTAAAAGGCGCTCCCCTCAAGGTAAACAAAATGCACCTTGCCGACGGATACGCCCAGGCTGTGATCTGCAACAGCGGCAACGCCAACACCTGCAACGCAAACGGCATCGAGATCGCCGAGGGCATGAGCCTGCTGGCAGCGCAAAAGCTGAACATACGGCCCGATGACGTGGTGGTGGCCTCCACCGGCGTGATCGGCCAGCCTATGAGCCTTCTGCCTATCCAGAACGGCATGGACGGGCTCATCGCCTCCCTGAGCGAAGACGGCAGCGACCGGGCGGCGGAAGGCATCATGACCACCGACACCGTGCGCAAGGAAGCGGCTGTGGAGTTCGAGCTCGGCGGCAGGACCTGCCGCATGGGCGGCATCGCCAAAGGCAGCGGCATGATCCATCCCAACATGGCCACCATGCTGGTGTTCATCACCACGGACGCGGCGATCGCTCCGGATATGCTACAAAAGGCACTGTCCGGCGACGTAAAGGGCACCTTCAATATGGTGAGCGTGGACGGAGACACCTCCACCAACGACATGGTGGTGGTGATGGCAAACGGCCAGGCCGGGAATCCATGCGTCGACAAAGAGGGCGAAGATTTTGATACTTTCATGAAGGCGCTCAACACCGTCACCGTTGCGCTGTGCCGCATGATCGCGTCCGACGGTGAAGGCGCCACGAAGCTTCTGGAATGCAAGGTGTCCGGCGCAAAGGATCTTTCAGCCGGCCGCACCGTGGCCAAGAGCGTGATCTGCTCCAGCTTACTCAAGGCCGCTATGTTCGGCGCGGACGCCAACTGGGGCCGCGTGCTGTGCGCCATCGGCTACAGCGGCGCGGACGTGGACGTGGAAAAGATAGACGTTTCCTTCCAAAGCCGTGCGGGCAGTATCGAAGTGTGCCGCGCGGGCGCGGGCGTAGACTTTGACGAGGACAAGGCCAAGCGCATCCTGAGCGAACACGAGATCGAGATCCTGATCGGCCTGAACATGGGGGAGGCATCCTCCACGGCCTGGGGCTGCGACCTCACATACGAATACGTCAAGATCAACGGCGATTACCGCACCTGAGGAAAGAATGATGAATACTTTATTGTCAAACGCCCAGCGCGCCGAGGTGCTCACCCAGGCGCTTCCCTACATAAAGCGCTACACGGGCAAGATCGTGGTGGTCAAATACGGCGGGAACGCCATGGTGAACGAAAACCTGAAGCAGCAGGTGATGGAAGACATCGTGCTTCTGTGGCTGATCGGCGTGCACGTGGTGCTCGTTCACGGCGGCGGGCCGGACATCAGCGAGCTGATGAACCGCCTGGGCATGCAGCCGCGGTTTGTGAACGGCCTGCGCGTGACGGACAAGGAGACCGCGGACGTGGTGCAGATGGTTTTGGCGGGCAAAGTGAACAAGACGCTGGTAAACCTGCTTGAAATGAAGGGCGGCAAAGCCATCGGCATTTCGGGCATGGACGGGCGTCTGATCGAAGCGGATTTCCAGGACGAGCAGCTGGGCTACGTGGGCCGCATCACCCGCATCAACATCCAGCCCGTCAATGATCTTTTGCAAAACGGCTATATTCCGGTGATCTCCACCGTGGGCTGCGACAGCCGGGGCAACATATTCAACATCAACGGCGACACCGCCGCTGCCCGCATCGCGGGGGCGCTGGGCGCCGAGCGCATGATCCTGATGACGGACATCGCCGGCATCCTGCTGAACAAGGACGACCCTTCCACGCTGATCCCGGAGGTCACCATATCCCAGATCGCAGACCTGCAGCGCTCGGGCGTCATCTCCGGCGGAATGATACCCAAGGTGGACTGCTGCATACGGGCGATCAACGAGGGCGTAAAGCAGGTTGTCATCATGGACGGGCGCGTGCCTCACGCGGTGCTCATGGAACTCTTGACCGACGAAGGCGCCGGAACGATGGTAAAAGGAGACGGATATACCTATGACGCTTAAAAACAGAAGCTTTCTGACCCTGCTGGACTATTCAGCTGAGGAGATCGAATACCTGCTGGACCTGGCCGCGGCGCTCAAAGCCCAGAAGAAGGCCGGCATACCGCACCGCGTATGCGAAGGCAAAAACGTGGCGCTGATCTTTGAAAAGACCTCCACCCGAACGCGCTGCGCTTTCGAGGTTGCGGCGGCGGACCTGGGCATGCACCCGGTCTATCTCGATCCTTCCGCATCTCAGATCGGCAAGAAGGAATCCATTGCCGATACTGCACGGGTTCTGGGACGCATGTTCGACGGCATCGAATACCGGGGCTACGGCCAGGAGCGCGTGGAGGCGCTGGCGAAGTATTCCGGGGTGCCGGTGTGGAACGGCCTCACCAACGAATACCATCCCACCCAGGTGCTGGCGGACATGCTCACCGTGCGGGAACATTTTGGCTCTGTGCGCGGGAAAAAGCTTGTATTCATGGGCGACGCGCGCTATAATATGGCGTCCTCGCTCATGATCGGCTGCGCAAAGCTCGGCATGGACTTTACGGCCTGCGCGCCCCAAAAGTACTTTCCGCCCAAAGATCTGATCGCGAAATGTGAAGCGATCGCCGCCGTTTCCGGCGCGCATCTGTGCTTTGAGACCGATCCTTCTGCCGCCGTTCAGGGGGTGCACGTGATCTATACAGACGTGTGGGTGTCTATGGGGGAGGACGAAAGCGTATGGAAGACGCGCATAAACGACCTTGAGCCCTACCGGGTGACGCGTGAGATCATGGCCAAAGCGGGCTCGCAGTGCCGTTTCATGCACTGCCTGCCGGCGTTTCACGACCTGGAGACCGGCATCGGGCTGGACATCTACCAAAAATTCGGCCTGACCTGCATGGAGGTCGAAAACGAAGTGTTCGAGGGCGAAAGTTCCATCGTTTTCGACGAAGCGGAAAACCGCATGCATACCATCAAGGCGGTCATGGCCGCGACGCTTGCCGACGGGCTGCAGGCAGCAATCCGGGCATAAAAACGATTCTTTCACTAGAGGTGAGCATATGGCAAAACGCTATCTGATCCTTGCGGACGGCAGCGTATATGAGGGAGAAGGCTTCGGCGCCGACAGGAACGGACTGGGCGAACTGGTGTTCAACACCGGTGTGGTAGGATATATCGAGACTCTCACCGATCCCAGCTACTACGGGCAGATCGTCATGCAGACTTTCCCGCCCATCGGCAATTACGGCATCATCGAGGACGACTTCGAAGGCCGCTGCCTGGTGAAGGGCTACGTGGTACGCGAGTGGTGCCCCACGCCCAGCAACTTCCGCAGCCAGTATGATATCGATGAATTCCTGAAAAAGCAGGGCGTTCCCGGCATATATGGCGTGGATACCCGCGCCATCACCCAGCATATCCGGGACAAGGGCGTGATGAACGCACTGATCGCTGACCAGGTGCCTTCGTCCCTGGACGATATCGTTTCCTACCGCGTAAAGGACGCCGTGCGCCGCACCTCAGCGGAAAAAGTGAGCGTATTCCCGGTGCTGGGCGAAAAGAAATACTCCGTCACCCTGGTGGACTACGGCACCAAACAGGGCATCATACGCGAACTCTGCCAGAGGGGCTGCGAAGTCACCGTTGTGCCGCCGGAAACGACTGCGGAAGAGATCCTTTCCGCTTCTCCGGACGGCGTGATGCTGTCAAACGGCCCCGGAGATCCGGCGGAGAATACCGCCTGTATCGCCGAGATCAGAAAGCTCATGGGCAGGGTGCCCGTATTCGGCCTGTGCCTGGGCCACCAGATGATGGCTCTGGCGACGGGCGGAAAGACCATAAAACTCAAATACGGCCACCGCGGCGGAAACCAGCCTGTGACGGACCTAAGGACCGGACATACCTATATCACCAGCCAGAATCACGGCTACGCCGTGGATGTGAACGGCATCGCAGCCGGACAGCTGCGGTACGTGAACGCCAACGATCAGACCTGTGAAGGCATCGACTATCCGGAGCACTGCGCTTTCAGCGTACAGTTCCATCCCGAAGCCTGCGCTGGGCCCCGCGACACGTCGGCGCTGTTCGACCGCTTTGTGCGCATGATGGGAGGGAAGAGCTTTGCCGCTGAATAAAGATATCAAAAAGGTCTTGATGATCGGCTCCGGCCCCATCGTGATCGGCCAGGCGGCGGAATTCGACTATGCCGGCGCCCAGGCCTGCCGCGTGCTCAAAAAGGCGGGCGTCAACGTGGTGCTTGTCAATTCCAACCCCGCCACCATCATGACGGACAAGGCCCTGGCGGACGAGATATATCTTGAACCCCTCACGGCGGAGACCGTAAAGCGAATCATCATCAAGGAAAAGCCGGACAGCATGCTGGCGGGCCTGGGCGGCCAGACCGGCCTGACCCTTGCCATGCAGCTAAGCCGTGAAGGCTTTCTGGAAGCCCGCGGCGTAAAGCTGATCGGCACCAACGCCGAGGCCATAGATAAAGCCGAAGATCGGCAGATGTTCAAGGACACCATGCTGTCCATCGGCGAGCCCGTGATCCCCTCGGATATCGCCGAGGACGTGGACACAGCTCTCAGGATCGCTTCCGAGATCGGCTACCCGGTCATCATCCGGCCTGCCTTCACGCTGGGCGGCACGGGCGGCGGCGTTGCCTACACGCCTGAAGAAATGCGCCAGGCGGCGCAAAGCGGCCTGGACGCTTCGCCAATCAACCAGATCCTGGTGGAAAAATACATCGCCGGCTGGAAAGAGATCGAGTTCGAAGTCATGCGGGACGGAATCGGCAACGTGATCGCCGTGTGCAGCATGGAAAACGTGGACCCCGTGGGCGTGCACACCGGCGACAGCATCGTGGTTGCCCCGGCGCTTACCCTTTCCAATAAGGAATACCAGATGCTGCGCTCCGCGGCCCTGAACATCATAAACACGCTGGGCATCATGGGCGGCTGCAACTGCCAGTTCGCGCTGGACCCGTACAGCATGAAATACGCAGTCATCGAGGTCAATCCCCGCGTGAGCCATTCTTCGGCGTTGGCCAGCAAGGCGACGGGCTATCCCATCGCCAAGGTGACCACGCAGATCGCCCTGGGCTATACGCTGGACGAGATCAAAAACGAGATCACAGGAAAGACCTGCGCGTGCTTCGAACCCACCGTGGACTACGTTGTGGTCAAGTTCCCCAAGTGGCCTTTCGATAAGTTCAACACCGCCAGAAGGCGCCTGGGCACCCAGATGAAGGCCACCGGCGAGGTGATGGCCATCGCGCCCGATTTCGAAATGGGCCTTCTGAAAGCCGTGCGCGGCGCCGAGATCGGCGCGGATACCCTGAACAAGGTGCCCGTCGACGACAGGCCGGTGCGTGAGCGCCTGGCGGATATGGACGACGTGCGCATCTTCACCTGCTTTGAAGCCCTGAAAAGCGGCATGAGCGTGGAAGAAGTGACTTCCATCACCCGCATAGACCCCTGGTTCCTCTTCAGGCTGAAGAACCTTGCGGATTTCGAAAAGAAGATCGAAAACGGCCTGAGCGACGAAGATTATTTCAGGGGCAAGCGCCTGGGCTATACCGACAAGGCACTTTCGCGCCTCTCCGGCAGAAAAGACCTGCCTTACTCAGAAGCCGTATACAAGATGGTGGATACCTGCGCCGCCGAGTTTGCAGCCGAGACGCCGTATTTCTATTCCACCTACGATTCGATCTGCGATTCGCGCTCCTTCAAACGCTCTTCAAAGCCGTGCATCATGGTGCTGGGCTCCGGCCCGATCCGCATCGGTCAGGGCATAGAATTTGACTATTCTTCCGTGCACTGCGTGTGGACGCTGCGGGAAATGGGCTACGACGTGGTGATCGTGAACAACAACCCGGAGACCGTATCCACCGATTACGACACGGCGGACCGCCTGTACTTTGAGCCCCTCACGCCGGAAGACGTGATGAACATCATCCGCGTGGAAAAGCCCGTAGGCGTGGTGGTGGCATTCGGCGGACAGACCGCCATCAAGCTCACCAAATTCCTGGATGAGAACAACATCCCGATCCTAGGCACTTCCGCGGAAGGCATCGACATCGCCGAGGACAGGGCCCGCTTTGACGCGCTGCTGGAGAACTTCGGCATCCGCCGTCCCAGCGGAAGGGGCGTGAACACCCTGGAAGAAGCGGTCCAGGCCGCGCAGGAGCTGGGTTATCCCGTGCTGCTCAGGCCTTCTTACGTGATCGGCGGACAGAACATGACCATCAGCCGTTCCCGCGAGCACACCGAGGACTACATGCGCCGCATCCTGGCGGGCGGTATCGAAAACCCGGTGCTGGTGGACAAATACATGCCCGGCGTGGAGCTGGAAGTGGACGTGATCTCCGACGGAGACGACGTGCTGATCCCCGGCATCATGGAGCACATCGAGCGCGCCGGCGTGCACAGCGGAGATTCCATCGCCGTCTATCCGCCCTACAATCTGGATGACCGCTACATCGAAAAGATCTGCGAGTGCTCCAAAAAACTCGCCCTCGCGCTTGGCACAAAGGGACTTGTGAATATACAGTACTTGATCTACCAGGAAGAGCTGTACGTGATCGAGGTCAACCCCAGGGCCTCCCGCACCGTGCCCTACATCAGCAAGGTCACGCGCGTGCCCATGGTGGATATCGCCGCGCAGGTGATGCTGGGCGCAAAACTCAAGGACCTGGGCTGCGGCACGGGGCTGTACCGCACGCCGCCGTATTACGCGGTGAAGGTGCCGGTGTTCTCCTTTGAAAAGCTGTCAGACGCCAACTCCATCCTGGGACCGGAAATGAAGTCCACCGGCGAAGTGCTGGGCATCGGCAAGACCATGCCGGAGGCGCTGTTCAAGGGCCTTACCGCCGCGGGCTTCAAAGTGCCGTCGCCCCGCAGCCACAAAAAGCCCGGCGTGCTGATCAGCGTGGAGGAGAGCGACTATCAGGAGATCATCTCCCTGGCCAAAAGGTTTTACGATCTGGGCATCGCCTTGTACGCCACTACGGGTACCGCGCAGGCGATCTCCACCCTTGGCATCGACGTGATCAGCGTGAAAAACGCCGGCGAGAGCGACGACATCCCGCACCTGATGGCGGAAGGCGACCTCAGCTACATCGTATACACGGGCGCGGTGAAGGACGCCACCATCGGCGATTACACCGTGCTGCACAGAAAAGCCATGCTGCTGGGCATTCCGTGCCTCACCTCCCTGGATACTGCCAACGCCCTGGCGGATATCATCGAGAGCCGCTTCAACGAAGGCAACACGGAACTGGTGGACATCAACGCCATGCGCGCCTGGCGGCAGAAGATCCGCTTCGCCAAGATGCAGTCCTGCGGAAACGACTGTATCTTCGTGGAGAACTTCGACGGCGCCATCACCTGCCCGGAATCCCTGTGCGTGGAGCTGTGCCGCCTGCACTATGGCATCGGCGGCGACGGCATCGTGCTGATCGAAAAATCCCGCGTGGCGGACGTGCGCATGCGGTATTTCAACCGCGACGGCTCCGAAGGCCGCATGGCCGGCAACAACCTGCGCTGCGTGGCGAAGTATGTTTACGACAAGGGTTTCGTGCGCGCCCAGGTGATGAGCGTGGAAACGGCTTCGGGCATCTACCACCTAAGGCTGTACTTGCGGGACGGAAAAGTGACCACCGTTTCCGCTGACATGGGCAGGGCGGTGTTCGCATCCTCTGCCATTCCGGTAACGCTTGACGCTGCTGAAGTGATCGATATGCCCGCGACCCTGGCGGGTGAAAGCGTGAACATCACCTGCGTGAACGTGGGCAATCCGCACTGCGTGATTTTTATGGACGCCATCGACGCGCTGGATATATCCGACCTCGGCCCGAAGTACGAGTTCGCGCCCATCTTCCCGGAAAGGGCCAACATCGAATGGGTGCGCGTGATCAACCGCTCCGCCCTGCGCCTGCGGGTGTGGGAGCGCGGCAGCGGCGAGACCCTCGCCTGCGGCACCGGCGCCTGCGCGGCGGCAGCCGCTGCGGTACGGCTTGGCCTGTGCGACGAGGGACGGGACATCAACGTGAAGCTCCCGGGCGGAGACCTGACGGTCAACGTGAAAAACGACAGGATCACCCTTACGGGCAATGCTGTGATGGTGTTCGAGGGTGAGTTCGAATACTGACAGACCAAATGTTAAAATCGCCAAAAGAAGGAACCGTATCGCCCTGCTCCGGGTCTAATGCGTATAAAGCCGCAGAAAGGCTGACTATACGGAGGGACCTTAAATGAAGCATACGATACTGTTTCTTCTTGTTTTCGCGCTTTTCGCCTGCGCCGTGTCCGCGGAGCCTATGGCGGGCATGCCCAATCCGGTTCAGGAAAAGCAGAGCCTCGCTGAGATCAATGAGCCGGTGGGCTCGTTTCTCTGCCATCCGCCTGTGATGGGCGTTACCGATGAAGCCTTCGGCATCATCGACTGCACGTCTTACCTGATCGCCCAGTACCTGTTTCGGGTAAACGGCTACCGGTACTGCTTCCGCGCGGCAAAAACGGAAGAGGACATCTCCGGCATCTGGACAGGCGGGCAAACCGCTTTTCCGGCGGGACGCACGGAAACGATCTCCTTCGCGGAAGGCGAGGGCATAAAGGCCGCCCGCTGGTTCAACGCACAGATCCAGTACACCCTGAGCCTGGAAGACCCGGACAGCGTGATCGACTCCGAGACCTTCCGCCTCATCGCGGAGGAGATGATGGAAGTCTCCCGAATGGACGATGACGTTCCGGCGGACGCTGATCTTTCCGCCCTGGCGGGAGAATACATGGACGCCTGGTCCGGACGCGCGAGGCTCACGGCGGAAGTAAACGAAACCGGCGTGCTGATGATCGAAGTCGACTGGGCGGATTCCGCCTTTGAGCTCGTGCGCTGGACGATGAGCGCTTCCTCCCTGGAAGACGGACACATTTTCTATGAAGACTGCGCGGAGCGCGTGATCTCATACGACGATAACGGAAATGAATCCGCAGCGACTGTATACGACAAGGGACAGGGCTATTTCACGGTTTCAGGCAATACGCTCCTGTGGGACGGCGCCTCCGACGAACACTGCCGCCAGTGCGTTTTCGAAAAGACGGAATACTGACAGTAAGAGAAAAAAATACGGGAGAGCCGAGAAGCTCTCCCGTATTTTTCGTTTGCCCAATTACTGCTTTTTCGGTGATTTGCTCACTGTTTTCTTTCCTGCCTGTGCCTTACGGGCTTCGGGATGCCTGCGCAGGTATTCCTCGCGCTGCATGCGGCGCATGTATTCGCGCTTTCTGCGTTCGTAGGCGGCACGGCGGGCCTTGTTGCGCCGGCGGCGCTTGCGGGTGCTCCATACGATCAGGAACACGATCCCGCCGAGAAGGGCGATATAGATGAACCATGCGGCGCGGTTGTGGCGGGGGCTGAGCACCTTGAGCCAGGGCGCGTTGTTCTCCAGCCACTCGTCCATCACTTCGTCCATGGTGGGGGGCTGCTCCGCTACGTCTCGGGAGGCGACCACGTGGCCTTCGTACACGGCGGAATCGCGGCCTGTAAAATACGCCTTGCCGATCACGTCCCCGGCCAGGAGGGGCGCCTTGACTTCGTTGTTGTTCAGCTCGATGCGGATGCGCCCGGAAAAATCCTTTGTGATTTCGTCCAGTCGGGTGGGATCGTCCAGCTCGCTCTTCAGATAACCTTCCGCGTAGCTTCCGGGAATGTCCGTTACGCTCAGCTCCAGGTAGCCGCCGTTGGGGTCGTCGTTGGAAGCGTTCGGAACGCGCAGGGACAAAAGGGAAGAATCGCACAGCGCGCACATGTCCTTGAAGCTTTTGAAATCGTACTGCAAAAAGCCGTACTTGAACATGCGGATGGTGTCGGTGTACGCTTCCACCCAGCTTTTGTCCGCCTCGTCGATCTTTTTGGGATTCAGGCAGACGGATACAAGCGTAAGTCCGCTTTGCTCCGCCGCGCCTACGAAGGAACGGCCTGCCGCCTTTGTGTAGCCGGTCTTACCGCCGATGCAGGGGGCGTAGTACAGCACGGAAGAGGGATTGATCAGGTCGTACTTTGTGGTAAATACCTTGCCTTCCGGGGCCGGCCAGAAGTCGGATACCACGGTATGCTCCGTCGCGCCGATGATGGAGCGGAATGTCTCGTTTTTCATGGCGTAGGCCATGATCTTCGCCAGGTCGCGGGCGGTGGTATAGTGGTTCACCTCGTGCAGGCCGTGCACGTTCACGAAATGGGTGGTGGAGGAAGAAATGCCCAACGCGTCAAGCTTGTCGTTCATCAGGTTTACAAAGCCCTGGGTGCTGCCGCTCACCAGCATGGCAACGGCCAGCGCGGCGTCGTTGCCGGAGGACAGCATCATGCCGTACAGAAGATCAGAAAACGTTATGCGGTCGCCGGTGGTGATGCCCATCTTCGACGAATCACTGGACACCGCGATATTGCCGGGTATCGTTACGAGACTGTCCAGTATGCCCTGGCTTTCGGCCCATTCGATGCCCAGTATGCAGGTCATGATCTTGGTGGTGCTGGCGGGATAGCGCCGCGCGTCGGCGTCCTTCTCAAACAGGACCGTGCCGTCGTCCGCGTTGATCACGATGCAGCTTGAGCCGTACAGATGTCCGGCTACCAGTTTTTCGGGCGTCTGCACGGAATAGTCCGCGGGCGTCGCGGCGAAGCAGGCCTGCGATAAAATGATCGCCAGTATCATGAAAGCGGCTGTAAAGCCCCGTAAAGACCTTTGCAAGAGTGTTACCTCCGAGGATTGCTGTTGATATGCATTTATATATTATAGCACGGTTTCGCGCCTTTGAACAGCGCGCTTAGGTTAAACGCGTCAGGAGCCGGAAGCGGCCTTGTCCCGCTGAGCCAGAACTGCGAAGCCGTATTCGTAAAGGCGCTTGGCTTCCGTCCATTTTTCGTTTTTCGTGGTGCCGCAGAACATCAGCACCACGATCAGCTCGTGACCGTCCTTGTCCGCCGCGCCTACGTAGCACTGGCCCGCCATCTGCGTGTAGCCGGTCTTGATGCCCATGGCGTAGGGATAGTAGTATTTGCTGGTGAAATCGGTGATGGGGTAGTGATGGTCGATGGGCAGTTCGTCCCTCAGGGACGTGGCCTGCATGGTGTAGGCAGTGGATAGCGTGATCTCCCTGAACAGGTCGTTGTCCAGGGCGTAGCGGGTCAGAATCGCCATGTCCCGGGCGGTGGTGTAGTGCTCGGGGTTGTGAAGACCATGGGCGTTGGCAAAATGGGTGTTGACCATGCCCAGTTCCTGCGCTTTGGCGTTCATGTCCTTCACGAAAGCGGAAACGGAGCCGCTGGTAAGATAGGCGATGGCGTTGGCGGCGTCGTTGCCGGATTTGTAGATTAGTCCGTACCACAGATCCTGCAGGGGCATCTTTTCTCCCTGATATACGGGCACGCGCGTCGAATCCAGGCTGATATCCGCGGCGCAGGCGGGCACTGTTACCGTCTTGCGCCCGTCCATCTTCTGGATGGACACAAGCAGCGTCATGATCTTCGTGGTGCTGGCGGGATAGCGCTTATAATCGGGATATTTTTCAAACAGGATCTCCCCGGTATGGGCGTCCATCAGCATGCAGGAGCGGCTGATAAGCTCCGCGGGAGGGGTTGGCGCCGCGTTCTCCGCCCCGCATAGGGACAAAACCATCGCGGTCAGGATCAAAAAAACAAGTATCAGCTTTCTCATGGACGTCTCCGTTACGTAAGTTTTAGTATATCATATCACAAAAACTTGCATTTGAACAGCAATTTGACGCAATCAATGTAAAATTGTTTCAGGAGAAAAAGTTTTTGTTGCAAAATTCGAGTATATGCATTATAATAAATGCAAACTTGGCTTATCAATTAGGCAACATTTACCGACCAAAGTCGGATGGATGGGGGAAACAGAATGGCGAGCAGGATCCTGATCGTAGACGACGAACCGTTGATCGTCAAAGGTCTGAGGTATTCTTTAGAGCAGGACTCATATGAAACAGACTATGCGCAGGACGGCGAAGAAGCGCTCGAAAAGTTCTTCCAGGGCCGGTACGACCTGGTGCTTCTGGACGTGATGCTGCCCAAGATCGACGGCATCGAGGTCTGCCAGCGCATCCGCGAAAAGAGCACGGTGCCCATCATCATGCTCACCGCCAAAGGCGAAGACATGGATAAGATCCTGGGCCTTGAGTACGGCGCGGACGACTATATGACCAAACCCTTCAACATCCTGGAGGTCAAGGCCCGCATCAAAACCATCTTCCGCCGCACGGCCATGCTCGCAAAGGAAAACACCCAGTCCGTCCTCACGGTGCGCGATATGAAGATCAATCTGAACAACCGCTCCGTGACCATCGGCTCCAAGGAGATCAACCTGACCGCAAAGGAATTCGATTTGCTTCAGCTTTTCGTTGCAAACCGCGGCAAGGTGTTCAGCCGTGAGAACCTGCTGGAGACCATCTGGAAATACGATTATCTGGGCGACCTGCGCACCGTCGACGTGCACATCCGCCGCCTGAGAGAAAAGATAGAGAAGAATCCGGCGCAACCCGAGTTCATCTTCACCAAATGGGGTGTGGGGTATTACTTTACTGACAAGGATTAAAAGCGCGGTCCATACCATCCGCTTCAAACTTCTTTTCGCCTACCTGCTGATCGTCATCATCGCATTCACGGCCATAAGCGCCGCGATGATCAGGCTGGTAGGCGAATATGTGTTTGCGCGTTCGGGCGACGAATATCTTCGCCGGGTGGAAGGCGCCGCCGGCCAGGCGCAGGAGGCCCAGCTTGCAGGTGAGTCCCGCAGGCTGTACAGCGTTGTAACTTGCCTGGCGGACGAAGGCACGGGCAGGGCTGCCGTGCTGGACGAAAACGGGACCGTCATATGCGATTCGGCCTCCGAACTGAACGGACATGCCCTTTCCGTACAGGCGCTGCTGCCTGAACTGGGCGAAGCGGACGGCTGCTTCCGCGTTTTAAAGACGGGGCTTCTGGATTCTTTTGACCTGAAAGGACAGAGCCGCATAATCCTGTGCGCCGTGAACGTAAGCGGCGGCACGCTGATCGCTGCCTATCCGGCGGGAGACGTGACGTACAGCCTTTCCCAGCTGTGGAAGCAGCTGGCCACGGTGATGCTGGCCGTAGCGGCGGTCACGCTGCTGCTTGGCATATTGCTCACCAGGCGCTTCACCAAGCGTGTCACGGTGATCAAAAGCGCGATCGGACAGCTCTCCAAGGGAGATTTCACCGTGCGCGTGCAGGACGAAGGCAAAGACGAGCTTGGCGATCTGAGCCGCGCCTTCAACGATATGACGCGCCGCATGGAGCTTCTGGACAGGAGCCGCAACCAGTTCGTCTCCAACGCCTCTCACGAGCTGAGAACGCCGCTTACCACCATCAAGGTCATGGTGGAAAGCGTGATGCTCCAGCAGACGCCCGACCCCAAAATGGCGCAGGAATTCCTGGGCGACGCCTGCAAAGAAGTGGATCGCATGACGGCCATCGTAAGCGACCTGCTCACCCTGGTGGGCATGGACAGCGGCGAGACCAAGCTGAATCTCGAAGAAGTGGACCTAAACGCCCTGGTGGCCACGGAAGCCCACAGGCTCCAGCCCAAAGCCCGGGAGCGCGGCATTGAGCTTGAGATGATCAACGGCGACAAGGTGGAGATGCAGGGCGATTTGATCAAGCTCGGCCAGGTGTTCTACAACCTGATCGACAACGCCGTAAAATACACGCCCCGCGGGGAGCACGTCAGGGTGGAAGTGGCCCGCAAAAACGGCCAGGGCTACGTGTACGTGCGCGATAACGGCATCGGCATCCCCAAGGAAGACTGCGAGCATATCTTCGACCGTTTCTACCGCGTGGACAAAGCCCGCTCCCGCGAGACCGGCGGCACGGGCCTGGGCCTGTCCATCGTAAAGCAGATTGTTCTGGCCCACGGCGGCAACATCGAAGTGGATTCCCGCGAAAACGTCGGTTCCACCTTTACGGTCAGCCTTCCGCTGAACACCAAAGCGCCGGGAGGCCGCAACGGATGAAACGGTCTTTCTGCTTTTTCCTGACGCTGTGCGTCCTGTTTACTGCTCTGTCGGAGCCGTCCGTTTTATCGGGGGTTCCGTCTTCGGATACGCGCTTTTGCGCTCTGTTTTATCCCCTCAGCGACGAAAGCGGCCTTGCAAGGATGGAGATCACGGTCTCTGTGCCGGAGAACCGTTCCCTTGCGGAGGAGCTCGTGCTTTTGCTCATGCAATCTCCCCGCGTTTCCGGCGCCTTACCTGCCGCAGGCGCAGGCGGACGCATTACGCTGATTGAAAACACGCTGGACGTGGTGACGGCAGGGGTCGAGACCGCCGTCGGAACGAGCGAAAAGATGAAGGCGCTGTGCGCGTTTTCGATCTGGCGCACCGTGATGGAGAATACCTCCGCAAACGGCGTGAACGTGCTGATCGACGGCTGCTGCCCCGCATGGGACGGCGAAGCGCTCAACACCCTTGGCCGCGTGACGGGGGAGGAACTCACATTTGAAGCTCTTGCGGCGAACGCGAGGGATACGCGGCTTGCCACCGTATACCGGGCGGAGACCTCCGGCAGATACCTGATCCCCGTGCTGACCGAAAAGCCGGACAGCGCAGATCCCCGCGATCTCATTTCCCGGGCGGCGGAAGGGGACAGCGCGTACGGCCTTCTGAGCGTCTGGCCGGAAGACTTCAGACTGGGCGAAGCGATATCCTGCCGATTTGAATTTGACGACTCTGCCAGGCGCGTCCTGGTGCTGGACATAGACGATACAGAGAAGGATGGCCTGTCCTTCCGCGAGGCCTTTGCCGCCACGCGCATGCAGAACTGGCAGTTCATCGCCTCTTTGTCGCTTACGCTGCTCACGGGTATTCCGGATATAAACCGGGTGCAGTTCTGCCTGTACGGCAAACCGATCTATGAGTTTACCGGCCCTGACGGAACGGGCATGGCGCTTGAAAACGGCGTCGCTTCCCGCAGCAGCTTTTCCGCCTGGATCGCCGCCAGGCTCAGCTGTGTCCGGACGCACGACAATGGTACATATGTTCATTCTTACGCCGCTGTTCCGGTATCGGATGCCTCTGATCCGGTATCGGTTCTGATAAGATGCCTTCCGGACGCGCTGAAACCCGGAGACATAACGGCTGCCCGCGTGATCGGCAATACCGGCTGGATAGACGTTTCCGCGTCCTTTTACGCCGCCTGCCAGTCTCTGGACGAGCGCGGGGAACACGACCTGGTATTCAGGATGGTGAACGCCCTGTGCGAAAACACCCCCGCCGCAAACGTGCGCATCAGCGTATCGGGCCTGCAGGGCGAGACCTTTGCCGGCCATATCCGCATCGACAGCCAGCTCTGGCCCGACCACGGCCTTGCCGCCGCGCCATGAGGTGGTCCCTTTCCTGTGTTTGACAGTACACGAAACGTGCTCTTCGCGATGAAAACCCCGTGTTAATTTCAGCTTCGGATATTGACAAAGACACGCGCTGTGTGTAAAATACTCTGGTGCTTGGGGTTATAGCTCAGTTGGTTAGAGCGTCACGTTGACATCGTGAAGGTCATAGGTTCGAGCCCTACTAACCCCATCACCAGACAACCCTGATCTTGATACGAGATTGGGGTTGTTACTTTTTGCCCGGAAAGCCCCAATATATGGGGCTTCCGGCAATCTTCCCGTAGTCCCATAGCCCCGGATTTCATCCTTGGAAGCTGCGCTTTTGCTCGTTTTGCCTACTATGAGCCTACGGGAAACCGCTTTCCCGTAATTTTGGTTGTGTTTATTTCTTGGATATACCACAGAATTCCAACAGTGATCCATCAGGGTTCCTCCACTTTTTGTTGACCTTGGAGTCGCTTTCGCTTTCAATTGTTGCAAGTGCCTTCACCTCGTCTTCTTGGGTAAT
>JAEEGL014052620.1_pt1 | contig 17463 bp, 12 predicted proteins | sample 9134231 | NCBI WGS metagenome assembly JAEEGL01 (sample SAMN16246548, study PRJNA631951) | gut metagenome | biome: gut microbiome; feature: rumen; material: fiber-attached | host: Bos | place: Iran: Karaj | collected 2018-10 | reverse complement strand
TAGTCCTTTTGCTTTCCTTGTTAAGTGCTATCACATCATCATCTGATGCTCTGAGGTAGTCTATAAACTCTGAAATCATCTTTGGAGTAACCTTGTCATACTCATAGCCGCTATCATTAAGAAACTCCCAATAAGTACGCAGATCACTTCCACTTGCCTTCAAAGTATTAAGGGCTTTGTCTCTCTGTCTTTGGAATTTCAGATAGTCATACACTGGCTTTACAATTCTCATCTCATTATCCAGTAGAACAACTATCTCCCTTCCTTCACGTTCTATAACATGTAGTTCCATGTATAAACTACCTCCGATACATTTATGATATGTATATAATGTTAAAACACTTATTATTGCTTTATATTATATCATATGCAGAACGTATGTTCAATACTTATTCTACTGTTAAATAATTATTTATATTCAATTTTTAAGGTACACATATTTTACAATGATATTTCTTAATAAACCCTTATATTTACTGAGTTTATATGGATATATTCCTATTTCGGCCTTCTATACATTAACTACTAAAGATAACATACCTTATCCTCCAACTCTTTTTCCATTCTGTCCCATTCCAGCTGGGAAAGATATCTCTCCAGCTGCTTTACGACACCCTGCTGCTTTGCATCCAGTTCATAGTCCTGAAGGGATGTCAGGATCATTTCCGCATTGTCGGCATCCATCTGATAGCAGTACTCCTTCAGCAGCGCCATGGCCTCCGTAAACTCTTCTTCGGGCAGTGCCTTCTTTTGCTCCTTTTCGGTATCGGTTACCTGTAGCAGGTTTTGCATACCTTCATACTGTGAAAGAAAGCTCTCATGGTTTTCCGTGATGGTACTGATATCCTGCTCCTCTGCAGCCGTCTCCAGCTTCAGGGCCAGATCCGAAAGCTGCTGGGCACCTACGATCCTTGCGGAGCTCTTAATGGCATGGGCTTCAATGCCGTAGCGTTCCCAATCCTCAGAGACATAGGCCTCCTTTAAATATCCGCTCTTTACGGAAATATCCTTTACAAAAACCTCCAGCACCTTATGAAAACTTTCCCTGCTTCCGCAATATTTGATACCGGCTTCTTCATCCACCCCGTACTGCTCCAGGCCTTTGGCCTGCACGGCTTCCTCCTTTGTATCCGGAGCCTCCTCCACCCAGCGGATCTTATCCGGAGGCAGATAGGAAAGCATTACCTGCTCCAGGCGCTTTCCGGAAACGGGCTTGGTAATATAGTCGTGGAACCCTTCCTGAATGAATCGCTCCCTGGCACCGAAAATGGCGTTGGCAGTCAGAGCGATGACGGGAACTCCGGAGGAAAGGTTTCCTTCCATTTCCTTCATGGCGTGCAGGGTCTCGATACCGTCCATCTTCGGCATTCTGAAATCCAGAAGAATGAGATCGTACCGGGTCTTTGCAACCATTTCAAGACACTCTTCTCCGCTACTGGCCTCATCAATCTGAATGCCGGTACTGGATAACAGCTCCCGCACCACAATATGATTCACCGGGGTATCATCCACCAGCAGGATCTTTGCATCCCCGGCGTAGAAGGGCCTTTGGGTCTCCTTGTCCTTATCGCTGTAAACCTGACGCTTGGAAAGGTCTCCCAGCTTTTCGCCTCCCACAATCTTCTGAGGAAGCGTTACCGTAAAGGTGCTTCCCTTTCCGTAAACGCTCTCCACACTGATATCGCCGTTCATCAGCGTAATGATCTGTCTGGTAATGGCAAGGCCCAGGCCCGTGCCTTCTATGGTCTTATTCTGGGCCATGTCCAGGCGATTGAATTTCTCAAAGAGCTTTTCCTGATCCTCAGGCTTGATACCGATTCCGGTATCCTTTACGCTCAGCATAAGCTGCACCTGATCCCCTTCAAGGGTTCCCCGCACCTTCAGTTGAACGGAACCGTTTTTGGTATATTTTACCGCATTGGTAAGCAGGTTCAGCAATACCTGTCTCAGCCTTACCTCATCTCCCATGAGATGACAGGGCAGAGCCGGATCCGCATCCAGCTCCAGGGCCAGGTCCTTTTCCGCTGCCTTCATCCGGATCATGGCGGTGACATCCAAAAGCACCGACGCCAGATCGTATTCGTGGTTCAGGATATCCATCTTTCCGGATTCGATCTTGGAAAAATCCAGGATATCATTGATGAGGGAAAGCAGGGTCTTTCCGGCGCTCTCTATGGTCTTGGCATAGCCCAGCACCTTATCGTTCTTGCTCTCCTTTAAGATCATCTCATCCATGCCCAGCACAGCGTTAATGGGGGTGCGGATCTCATGGGACATATTGGCAAGAAAACTGCTCATGGCCTCATTGGAGGCGATGGCCTTCTGCTCCTCGATCCTGGCAAGGCGGGATGCCTTTAACACATTGATAAACTCATTCTGGGATACCGGATTGGAGAAGAAAAAGCCCTGCATATAGTTGATGGAAAATGCATTTGCCATATCCACCTGTGCCTGATTTTCCACACCGGAGATAATGATCTTTTTCCCCATTCTGCGGATCATCTGGATGGAGCTTTCCAAAATGATCCGTCCGGTTTCGGAGGTCTCCGCCTCTCGAAGGATGGACTTATCAATCTTTACGGAATCGATATCCAAATGGAAGATGGAATGGATGTTGGAGTAGCCGATACCGTAATCATTTACCGAGAAGGAAAAACCGTATTCCCGAAGGGTGCCCATAAATTCCTTCAGGGCTTTAAAATCCGTGGCCGCTGCCGATTCCATGATCTCAAACACGATCTGAGAGGGATCGATGGTGTAGCGGGACACTATTTCGATGATATGGGCTGCATAGTTTTGCTGGATGCACTGCACCACCGACAGGTTAATGTGGAGATTTTCGATGCCCATCTCCACCGGGATACCACTGTTCAGGAATTTGCACACCTCTTCAATGACAAAATCACCCAGATCGAAGATGAGTCCTCCCTTTTCCGCCACCGGAAGAAATTCCCCGGGATAGATATCTCCCAGTTTTTCATCGTGGAATCGAAGAAGTGCCTCTCCGGAGCAGATATTCATGGTCTGGCTGGAATAGATGGGCTGGTAATACACCTCAAAGCACTGGTTCTTCAGTCCTCCTAATATGCTCTTTTCCAGTCTGGACTGCCGAATGATATAATCCAGTCCGCTGCCCTTGCACACATCCTCACCCGAACCATATCCTTTGGGAACCGGAGCGGAAAGAAGCATCATGATATCTTCCACCCCATGCAGATCCTCCGGGATCTTGGCAAAGAGAACCGCCGCATCAAAGGTATTGTTTCTCCCCTGAAAATCCCAGGGCTCCAGAAAGCGGGCACGGATCTTTCTGGCAAGCTCCAGATCCTTTTCCTCATCCGCACTGTCCCGAAGCAGCACAAAGGTTCCGGGTCCCACATAGTACAGGGATTCGGAATCTCCCACGCTCTTTAAAAATCCGCTTGTCATAATGGTGAGCCTCTCGATATTGGCCTGACCGATGATCTGCATCAGAGACAGGGGATTTTGCATTTTGATACAGATAATGGAAAAAGGTTGTCCGGCTTTTAAGGCCCTTTGAAGATCCTGCATCCAGGCGGTATGATTCAAAATATCCGTCCTCTGATCCCTTCTGGTATCCTCGTTTTCTACCACGATCATTACTGCCGTCAAAGCCAGGGCCTGACAGACCAGCTCGGTATGTACACCGGAGATCAACATCTGGATCACCGTTCCGATGGCTACCAGAACAAAGAAAAATACCAGCACCTGACGGATCCTGGGGGTCACTGCCGACCAGAAGAAAAACAGGATCACTACAGCTGCCAGGAAATAGATCATGCTGACTACATACAATACACCGACACCCCAGCTGCGGTGGTACTGGCAGTTCTCGGTATAGTAATAGATCCAGTGAGTCAGGGGATTGATGATGGCAAGAAGTGTCGTTGCATACATCGGTGCCTGATAGAAATATCGATGGGAACGTTTCAATCGTTTGTTGGCGCCTGTGATAATGGCAACATAGAAACAAAAGATCGGCGCCAATAAGGGATGGACAATGAAATAGATATATTGCATGAGAACCAGGACATCAAAGAGAAAGCCCGGCCCGGTGATGACCGGCTTGATCATGGCCGTGATCAGATTGCAAAAGGCTGTAATACACACATTCAAAAGCATCATAACAAACAGCATGTTCTGCGGTCGTTTGTGCCGATGCCGAATCAATGCATAATATAAACAGGAGATACAGATCAGGATGGTTGAGATCTGAAATCCAGCCCCATCAATTACAGTTGCAATATCGAATTGTCCCATATTACCCTCTCATATTTTCAGCCATAATCAGCTATAACCCTACTGAAAATCATACCATAAAAGGCCTGTTATCACAACGGCTTGTTTCCCCTTCTGCCCCCTGATCGATTCCCCTTTTTCTTCCCGGATCCGGACTGTTTTTTCCTATCCTTTCCCACGATCTTTCGCGGCGGGATCAGACACTTTTCCCCGAAGCCGATTAGGTCTTCCCTTCCGGCCTTCATCAGTGCTTCCTTTACCAGATCGTAGTTCTCCGGTTTCTTATACTGGATCAGGGCCCTTTGCATTGCCTTTTCATGGGGATTGCGGGGCACATAAACCTTCTTTCCGTCCCGAGGATCGATGCCCGTGTAGTACATCACCGTGGAAAGGGTGGAAGGCGTAGGATAAAAATCCTGTACCTGCTCAGGAATATATCCCATATCCCGGATATGCTCTGCAAGCTCTATCGCCGCCCTTAAATCCGACCCCGGATGGGAGGACATAAGGTAGGGAACCAGATACTGCTTCTTCCCCATTTTTTCATTGAGCCTTGCATAGCGCTCCGAAAAGCGGCGATAGACCGCATTCTTCGGCTTGCCCATCTTCTCTAAAACCTTGTCGGAAACATGCTCCGGTGCCACCTTCAGCTGCCCGCTGATATGGTAGGTGATAAGCTCTCGCAAAAAGGTATCGTCCTTGTCATACATGAGATAATCAAATCGGATACCGGACCGGATAAATACCTTTTTCACACCGGGCACCTTTCGAAGGGAGCGAAGCAGCTGCACATACTCTTTGTGATCCACAATGAGATTCTCACAAGGCTCCGGAAACAGGCATTGTCTGTGGGAGCAAACGCCGTATTTCTCCTGCTTTTTACAGGCCTTATGGTAAAAGTTGGCGGTGGGGCCTCCCACGTCGTGAATATAGCCCTTAAAGCCCGGCTGCTTTGTCAAAAGCTCTGCCTCCTGCAAAAGAGACTCCCTGCTTCTTGTCTGGATCATTCGTCCCTGGTGAAAGGTCAGGGCACAGAAGCTGCACCCCCCAAAGCACCCTCTGTTGGAAGCCAGGGAAAACTTGATCTCTTCTATAGCCGGGATCCCGCCCTTTTCCCTGTAGGAGGGATGGAAATCCCGCATATAAGGAAGGGCATAGACATCATCCATTTCCATCTGCGAAAGAGGCAGTGAGGGAGGATTCTGGACAATATATTGCTTGTTGGGATAGGGCTCTACCAGCCGCTTTGCCGTAAAAGGATCCGTGTTCTGATACTGGGTAAAAAAGCTTTTGGCATACAGCTTTTTATCCGCCTGCATATCCTCATAGGATTCCAATACCAGGGCATCGGAAAGCACATCCGGATCGCTTGTGCGAAATACGGTTCCCGCCACAAAACTGATATCCCTTACATCAATGCCGGAAGCCAGGGCATCCGCCAGTTCCACCACTGCCTTTTCCCCCATGCCGTACATGAGAATGTCAGCGCCGCTGTCCATGAGTACCGAACGCTTTAACTTATCGGACCAGTAATCATAATGGGCCAGTCTTCGCAGACTGGCTTCTATGCCGCCGATGAGGATGGGGGTCTTTTTATAGGTCCGGCGGATCAGGTTGCAATACACCACCGTTGCATAATCCGGCCGCATCCCCATAACCCCGCCGGGACTGTAGCTGTCCCTGTCTCTTCTCTTTTTGGAGACGGAGTAGTGATTTACCATGGAATCCATATTGCCTGCGGAAACCAGAAACCCCAGCCGTGGCTCACCATACTCGGTGATACTCTCATCCTTTTTCCAGTCAGGCTGTGGCAGCATGCAGACCGTATATCCCCGGGACTCCAGAACGCGGCTGATAATGGCAGGACCGAAAGACGGGTGATCCACGTAGGCATCCCCCGTCACGAATACAAAGTCCGGTTGCTTGATACCGGCCAGTTGCATCTCTTTTCTGTTGATGGGTAGGAATCCTGACATTTCTGATCCTCTTGTTCCTATGTTGCCGGCTACGGTGCGGATGCACTTCCGGTTCGCTTTCCGGTATATGGCGATCTTCTGGGAAAACGCAGGCCAAAGATACTGTAAATACACGGGCCGGGCCCAAATGCCATCCGGGCAATATGGGCCCTGAATCGCACATCCATGTGCGATTCTCCCTGATTATGATAATCTGCGTTTTCAAGAATCTCGGCCATCTACCGGGCTTGCGCCGCGTCCCGGAAGTCATCCGCCACCTTCCGCCGGCGTAGTACATACTTCAACAAATACATAAATCATCCGAGCAATATCATCCCGGTCAAAAACAATATGAGCAATATCATCCGGACAAAATTATCCGGATCAGCACCAATCGATAAACTGCATCAAGTCATCCTTATCTTGACAATATCTCAGGTGTTAAAATTGTTTTATCATCAATGAAGACAAATAAAAATATCAAATGACGCCCTGCATCTTAGACATATACCAAGCCAATATATGAATGGGCTGCTGGAAACTGCCGGATGTGATCCTGCTCTCCAACTCCTTTGGAGAAAGCTTGACTACATTCAGAAACTCGGTATCATCCAGACTCTGCCCTGCCACTTTTTTGCAGTTTTTCGCTACAAAGAGAATCGCGTAATTATCTGCAATCGTAGGATTGGACGGAACCGTCAAAAGGTGTGTCCAATCATCGGATTCATATCCGGTCTCCTCAGCCAGTTCCCGCTTCGCCGCTTCCAAGGCAGCCTCCGCTTCCTTAGCATCATCGATCTTTGCACCTTTTCTGCGGTATTCCAAGCCATCCGTTCTCTCGATCCCACCTGCACAAAACTCCAGAGTCACGGCTTCTATGCCCTGACGATACTGTCTGACACAGATCAGCTCTCCCGCCTCATCCTGCGCCAGGATCACCACAAAATCTCTTCGGCTGTAACTGTAAAAGGGTTCAAATTCACTGCCGTCCGGAAAGCGGTATTTGGATTTTCGAAAATCGATCCACTCATCCGTGACAAGGTGTTCACACTCCACCTCTTCCCAGATCAGATCTTTATCGTTTTGAATGTCTTTCATTTGGTTTGTTTCCTTTCCCTTTTCGTTCCTTTTCAGTATATCATAGATGTGATACAATGTTGCAAATAAGTTATACCACGCAAAGGAGACTTCTATGAACACAATTCAGGATATCATACAGCGCATCAATGACGGACAACTTGACGAAAGGCTTTTGGAGATCTATCAGACAAAAGAGCGGATCCCCCGGGAGAGAAAGAGACTCATCTCTTCCATTGCCGAGTTTTCTTCCCTCTTTCCCGATAACGGGGAAATCGAGATCTATTCCGCTCCGGGCCGCAGTGAGATCGGGGGCAATCATACGGACCATCAGCATGGTGAAGTCCTTGCCGCATCCATTACGGATGACGCCATCGCCATTGCTTCCAAAACCGACGCCTCCGAGATCCGTCTGCTTTCAAAGGGTTACCCTATGCTAACTATTTCCCTGGAGGATCTGCAAAAGGATGCCTATCCCGATGGCACCACAGAAGCGCTGATTGCAGGCGTTGCTGCAGGTATGAAGGACCGTGGCTTCGTCATCGGCGGCTTTGATGCCTTTGTAACCAGCGATGTCCTCTCCGGCTCCGGGCTGTCCTCTTCCGCTGCCTTTGAAACCCTCATCGGCTGCATTCTGTCAGGACTGTACAACGATATGAAGCTTTCCGATGTGGAAAATGCCATGATCGGTCAGTATGCGGAAAACGTCTTCTTCGGAAAGCCCTGCGGTCTTATGGACCAGATGGCTTGCTCGGTGGGAAGTCTTTGCCATATCGATTTTAAGGATCCTACAGATCCCGTAATTGAGCGCATCACCTTTGATCTGGACGGCGCAGGCTACGCTCTTTGCATCACAGATACCAAGGGCTCTCATGCGGATCTGACAGATGACTACGCTGCCGTTCCCGCGGAGATGAAAGCCGTTGCCGCTCTCTTTGACAAAGAGGTATTGATCGAGGTGACGGAAGATGAAATCCTGGAAAACGCAGCTAAGATCAGAAGTGAATGCGGGGACAGAGCCTTTCTTCGGGCCATGCATTTTTATGCAGAAAATAAGCGGGTGCAAAAGGAAGCAGCCGCTTTGAAAGCAAAGGATATGGATGGGTTCTTAAAGCTTGTAAAAGCCTCGGGAGATTCCTCCTATAAGTACCTGCAAAATGTTTATACCTCTCATGATCTGACACATCAGAATGTAGCCGTGGCCCTGATGCTCTCGGAGCAGATCCTGAGAGAAAATGGGGTTTGCCGGGTACATGGCGGAGGCTTTGCCGGTACCATTCAGGCCTTTGTCAAACAGGAGGCTGTGGATGAGTACCGCAGCAAAATGGACGCTTTCTTCGGAGAAGGCTCCTGCAACGTACTGGGAATCCGTAAATTCGGCGGGATCCGGATTGTATAAGGATCCCTTCTCAGATAAGCTGCATCACCACTGACAGATTCCCTCTTTTGCCGTCACTGGCCCTGTGGGAAAACAGAAACTCGGGATTACAGCAGGTGCAAAGATCCGGCATGGCAATATGCTCCTTTTGCATACCCGCATCCATCAGGGTATCCCGGCAGGCCGCGGCCAGATCCAAAAGGAAATGCTCTTCCCTTTCTGATGGCAAAAACCACGCCGCAGCCCTCCCCGGCCACTTTGCAAAAAAGGCATCCCGCACCGTCTGATCCACCTCATAACAGCTTTGACAGATGGAAGGACCGATGGCACAAAGCACATCCTCGGGATCGCTCTCATAAGCTTCTTTCATCCTTGTAAGGCAGATGGGACCGATGCCTGCCAAGGTTCCCTTCCAGCCACTGTGGGCCATGGCGATGGCACGGTGCTTCGGATCGTAAAACAACAGGGGAACGCAATCTGCATAGAAGGTCATCATGGGCAGCTTTGCCACATTGGTCATGAGGCCATCTACCCCTCTTTGCAAAACGCCGCCTCCCGCATCCTTCTCTTCTACCTGAAGGATGGTGGTCTCATGGATCTGATCCGATAAGACCAGTCTTTCTTCTTCATATCCAACGGCTTTTGCCAGGATCCTGTGATTCTCTTTGACACGCTCCGGATCATCTCCCCGGGAATAGCTTGTATTCATCTGTCCCAGACATCCCACGCTGACGCCCCCCAGTCTTGTGGATATTGCAGCGATCAACGGATACCCCTCAAAGATCCGGTAAGTCAAATAGGTAACACCATCCTTTTGGATGGTGTTTGTCGTTCTTTCAGGTATGCGAAATCGAATGTTTTCCATACATCGATACTCCGTCAGTCAGATTGTGTTTCAAAAAAATATATGTTATCGTATAAGGGAATTGATTACGGGAAATCGCTCCCCTATTACCCGAGGTAACATTATGGCAAGAAAACGACTCAGCCAACTTTTCTGCATCCTTTTATCTGTGCTTTTATGTGGCTGCGGGCACGTAAAAAATCCCAAACAACTTCTTCGCACAGCCAGAGCCTCCCACGGCTCCTGTACCCTTGTGAGCAAAACAGAAGATCCGGACAAGACTACCATCGTGGTCAGGGACAAAAAGCAGGGCTTTACCTACACCCTTACCAGCCGCATGCAGGACATCAACATCGATGGATCCTCCTTCGGTTCTTTTCAACAGACATCGGACAGCTTTGATGAAAGCCTGATCGGTTATGTGATCTCCGAGACCAAAACCGATCTGGATGCGGTCTGTCAAAAATACAATGCCACTTATGAGAGCCGCTCTGTCTTTGATCTTGTCATGTCCATAAAGCTTCATGGTGACAGTTCTTTCGATGATGCAAAGGCTGTTGCCGAAGAATGCGCTGCCATCATCGCCCCCTATAATATCAAAGATCGCCTGAATTATAAAGAGATCCGGGTGGATCATGAAGACGACACCCATTTCGGCAGCATCCGGTTTCCGGATCTGACCTTCCGCGATCCCGAAAGAGAAAAGGAAGATATCTATGACGACATCGCTCTGACCTACGATCCGGATGCTGTCTTTGTACGAAAGGAAACCAAAACCTTTGCCGATACTTCCCTTCCTCTGGACCGGGTATCAGGCTCCGATGAGAGCAACTCTCCCAAATCCAATACGGATCCGGTAACCTTCTACTACTATGAAGTGGAAGGCGAAGAATTCTACGTATGCGATTTTCTGGACAGACAGACCGGCACCTTCTACAATAACTACAACGATGCGATATCTCCCAAACGAAAGAGCCGGGTTCATTTCAGTTTCCACTTAGGCAAGTGAAAAACGAAGCCGGGAATAACGTTTACTTCCCAAGTACCTCTGCCGCTTCCTTCAAAAGATCCACAATGGGCAGATGCTGGGGACATACTCCCTCGCACTGTCTGCAGCCGATACAGTCGGATGCCTTTCCGCTTCTCTGGGTCAGGCCTTCATAGAAGTTCTTGCTGCGCCAGTCATCGGGATAACGTCTGAGGGTATTGATGGTACGGAACACATCCGGGATGCTGATCTTCATCGGACATCCGTCGCAGCAATACTTGCAGGCGGTACAGCCGATCTGTGGCGTATCCAAAAGCATCTCCGTCACCTTTGCCACCGCAGCCTGCTCTTCTTCACTGAGCGGTTCAAAATGCGTAAAGGTCTTCAGATTATCCGCCATCTGCTCCTCATCGGACATACCGGAAAGGATGGTCATAACGCCGTCCAGGGAGCCAACATAGCGAAGTGCCCAGGAGGCTGCGGATCTGTCGGGATGAATATCCTTATACACCTGTTCCATCTCCGGCGGCAGATTGGCCAGCATACCGCCACGCACCGGCTCCATGATGATGATGGGAATATTTCTCTTATGGAGAATGTCATACAGTCTTCCGGAACGTACCACGGGATTGGTCATATCCGCGTAGTTCAATTGGATCTGTACAAATTCCACCTCCGGATGCTTGTCCAGGATCTGCTCCAAAAGCTCCGGACTTCCGTGGAAGGAAAAGCCAAAATGCCTGATCTGACCGGCCTCTTTTTTCCGAAGGCCCCAGTTCCATGCGTCAAACCGCTCCATCACCTCGTAGTTATTTCCCTCTTCGAGAGAGTGCAGCAGATAAAAATCAAAATACTCCACGCCGGCCCTTGTCAGCTGCTCCTGGAAAATACGCTCTATATCCTCCGGCGCTCTCAGCTCCCACCCCGGAAGCTTGGTTGCCAGCATAAAGCTTTCTCTCGGATGGCGCTTTACCAGCGCTTCTCTTGCCTCCACCTCTGACAGACCGCTGTGATAGACATAGGCTGTATCAAAATAGTTCAGCCCTGCCTCCAAATACGCATCCACCATCCGGCAAACCTGCTCATGGTCAATGACGCCGTTTTTTTCCGGCAGTCTCATCAGACCGAACCCCAGTTTCGGCATTTCATTTACCTGAATACTCATATGCAATTACCCCCTTCTTTTTTACACAAATGTGTATCTTTATACTACCCGACCCCCCTGTCAGTTGCAATCCTTTTTTTAGTTCAATTTCCTTCATGTTACGTTCCTCCTAATACTGCAAATTACAGTTTGATCTCTGTTTATAACACCGCAGTTTTTCGGTTTCGTTGTAATAAATCTATCTGAAAACAGAAAAAGCACACCCTGTGTTATCACAAGGTATGCTTTTTTCTCTTACAAAATACATTCCATCCCCGTTTTTTGGATCTGCATGCCGACAGACTCGTAAAAACGTCTGGCACTGTCATTGCCCTCCCAGACATTCAGCGTGATATTGTAACAGCCATTTTGTCTTGCAAAGTCTGTCACATACTCATAAAGGGCCCTTCCTATCCCCAGCCCCCGTGCGTTTTCATCCACGCACAGATCATCGATGTAAAGGGTTTTGATATCCGTCAAAACGTTATCTCCCAGATGCTGCTTGAATATGCAAAAGGCATAGCCCCGGGTGATATCCTCTTCATCGGCGCCAACGAAGATGGGCCGCTCCTCATCAGCCATGATCTCCAGGATCTGCTCATCTGTATATTTCCTGCCGATGTTGAAAAGATCCGGCCGGATCTCATGATGCACCAGATCCACTTGATTCAAAAGCTCCTTGATTCTCTCCAGATCCTTCGGCTCAGCTCTTCTGATCTTCATCTTCCTCTTCCTCAGTTACACACACAAGGTGCAGCTCATCCAGCTGCTTCTGAGTAACACCGGAGGGTGCATCCATCATCAGGTCAGCCGCATTTTTGTTCATAGGGAAGGTGATCACCTCGCGGATGGATTCCTCTCCCGTCAGCAGCATGATCATACGATCCACACCCGGTGCAGCGCCTGCATGGGTAGGTGCGCCGTAGGTAAATGCGTTATACATGGCAGGGAATTTTGCCTTGACATCTGCTTCCCCGAGACGAACCATCTCAAAGGCCTTTACCATGATCTCCGGATCGTGATTTCTGACAGCACCGGAGGCTGACTCATAACCGTTAATTACAAGATCATACTGGAAGGCGGTAATGCTCAAAGGATCTACCTCGCCCTTTGCCGCTTTTTCCAGAATCTCCAATCCGCCGTTGGGCATGGAGAAGGGATTATGACAGAATTCCAACTCACCGGATTCCTCTCCGATCTCATACATGGGGAAATCTACGATCCAGCAGAACTGATACTGCTCTTTATCCATATGCTCGGGGCAAAGGATACCCAGTTTGGAACGAAGAACACCTGCGGTTTTTTGTGCCACTCCAAGGGGTCCTGCTGCAAGGCCTACGAAATCTCCTGCCTTCAGGCCCAGGGCCTCGATCACCTTGTCTTTTATGGGCTGTACGAATTTGGAGATACCGCCTACGATCTCACCGTTTTCATCCAAACGGAACCAGAAGGTCTTTCGCGCCGTCTGAACTTCCACATCCGCTACAAGCTTGTCGATCTGCTTGCGGGTTGCCTGAAAACCGCTGACTACAACTGCTTTGATTTTTGTATCTTCCGCTTCTTCAAAAGGACCGAAGCCGATACCCTTTAATACATCCGTGGCATCCACAAGCTCTAAGTCAATACGAAGATCCGGTTTATCGGTTCCGTATTTTTCCAGCGCCTCAAGGTAAGGGATTCTCTTAAAGGGTGCGGGGGTGATCCTGTCATAAATACCGTATTTTTCAAAAACAGGAACCAGCACTTTTTCCAAAACCGCTAACACATCATCCTGGTTAGCAAAGGCCATTTCCATATCCATCTGATAAAATTCACCGGGAGTACGATCGCCTCTGGCATCCTCATCTCTGAAGCAAGGTGCGATCTGGAAATAACGGTCAAACCCGGAGGTCATCAAAAGCTGCTTGAACTGCTGGGGAGCCTGGGGCAGTGCATAGAACTTACCCGGATGCTTTCTGGCGGGAACCAGATAGTCTCTTGCACCCTCCGGTGAGGAGGCGGTCAGGATGGGAGTGGTGATCTCCAAAAAGCCTTCCTCTGTCATGAGCTTTCGAAGCTCTGCAACTACATTACAGCGAAGTACGATATTCTTCTTTACCTCAGGATTACGAAGATCCAGATAGCGATATTTCAGGCGCAGATTCTCATCTGCCTCTTTGCTTCGGTTGATCTCAAAGGGTAGCTCGTTGTTGCGGTTCTTTCCCAAAACGGTTACGCTTTCGGGAACCACTTCGATATCCCCGGTGGGGATCTTGTTATTCTTATTGCTGCGCTCACGGACCGTTCCTGTGATCTGAATGGTGGATTCCTTGGTAATATCCTTAAACTTCTTTACCATCTCCTCATCTTCCACCACCAGCTGGGTGGTTCCGTAGAAATCCCTCATAATGGCGAAGGCCAGGTTGCCGCCTACCTCACGCAGGTTTTCCATCCATCCGCAGAGGGTTACTTTTTCGCCCACGTCTGATTGTCTGAGTTGTCCACAATTGTGTGTCCTTGATTGTGTCATGTTCTTATCCTCTTTTCACTTACTTCTTTTCATAGTCAAAACGACTATCCAATAGTATAAAACATATTTCCTGCGGTTTCAATGCCTATCCGTTTTTCCGAAAAAAACAGCCGATTCCGAAGAATCGACTGTCATAATAATAGTTGCTATGCTTATCTTAATCCTGGGTCTGTGAAAACTCGTTTTTCAAAATTCTGATGTTTCCGTTTGTATCATAATCAAAATAGATATTCATGGTACCGAGGACATCCATTTTTCCGCCCTCTTTGCTTTCAATTCCCAATGCGGCACGGATACAATTATTTCCATCCAGCTGAACACCTTCGATCTCCCAAAGACCCCAGTCCGCAGTTGTACCGAATTCATCTCCCGGTTTGTACCGATCGCCTACCAGGAACTCTTTGGCCACGGCCCCGAGACCGGATTCCCCTTCCCTTTCCAGCATGTCTTCATAATGTTTTTTCACATTGATGGTAATGGTATCCGTACCTTCCAATGCCAGATTCAGGGTATCAGGATTCTCTCCCACCGTCACCTTTACCGGAAAGGCATTGCACTGATCGCCGTTACCATCTGTCTGGCCGAAATCCGTTGTGTTTTGCAGCGCGGTCCAGGAATCACCTTCCTGCTTTAATACCACAAACTCCTCCAGAGGCATGGAATTTACATGGGGCATCACCCGAATAAGAATCTCCGGTTTGCCGTCTCTGTCCAGATCCATGCTCCAGCTGTCAAAATCACAATACAGCACATGGGATCCCTGATAGATGTTTTGGCCGTTCAACTCTAAGGACCAGAGGATGGAGGTTTCATCATCTTCCGTCATTTCCTCTTCTGTCAACTGGTGGCAATAGATATAATCCTCTTCACCGTTTGCGTCAATGTCAGCACTGTAAACCACATCCCCGACGCATGCTTCTCTCTTGGATACGGGATCCACTCTTACGGCCTTGGCGTCTGCATCTATAGTGCTCTCAGCTTCTGTTTCCGTAGCAGGCTCTGCTTCCATCAGCTTCATATCCCCGTTGTCTGTTTCTACAACCTGCAGATCGGCAGACTCCTCACTTTGCTCTGTTTTATTATCCTGTGCCACAGCAGTGTCTGCTTTTCTGGGGCTTGTTAAAAAGCATACTGCCATTACCATACAGCCGGCAAGTGCCAGCATAACGATCCAAATTGCGGGTTTCCTATAATTGAATATTCCTTTCACTCTTTCCTTCACTCCTATCTCTCCGAATGCTACCGGACAGGCTGCGATCCGGCTCGCCGGATTACTGAGCAAAAGCAGTGTCTGGGAATAGTCCGCCTTACTCTCCCTGTCCATATCTCTAATGACTCTTTCATCACAGGCCATCTCCAGATCTCTGCTAAAGAGGATATAAGCGATCCAGCAGAGCGGATTAAACCAGTGAACAGCAAGGAGAAAGAAACCCAGCGGCTTCCAAAGGTGATCCCGTCTTTTCAGATGTGCCCTTTCATGGGCCAGTACGAAACGCTTCATACTGCCACGTAAAAACCCGGGCAGATAGATCATGGGACGAAGGATTCCCAAAATAAAGGGATATTGAATCTCGTCACAGATCCGCACGTTTCTTCCGGTCTTAACGGAAGCGGCAACGTAGTGTTTCAGACGCAGGTAGGAAAAAAGCGCCTGTGCCATCATTACGCAAAAGCCTACAAGCCAGATGACTGTCAGGATGCGGATGGGGTCGGTGACATTTGCTTTCACATTCGCTTTCGCATCGGTCAGTTCAGTAGTTTCAGTTCTGTTGGAAGCATCACTGTTACCAGCTTTCATTGCTTCTTCCAACCATCCTGCTTCAAAACTACCGTCGACCAGATTTGCTCCGACTGCTTCCATAGTTCCGGCTGTATTCGCAGTTTCATCTGTTTTAGACTGCTGCGTTCCGGCATACTGCTCCGAATTCTCAGTTTTAGATGCAGTACCCAAGGCTTCCTTTACGGTCTGTGCGTCCTCTGACTCCGTCACAAAAAAGTTAGCAGTAGGCAACTTTTCCGCTGCAGGCATTAGACTGAAGGGACTCTCCAACGTCACCGGGCATAAAAGCCTGATGGCTACCAGCGCCCAGAACAGACAACTGATCCACTTCGGTGCCTTCCGAAACAAAACGCGAAGGAGCATCACCGCCAGGATCAACAAACCTGCATACAGGCTTAAATTCAGTATCTTTAGAAACAACTGATTCATGCTACTTCTTTCCTCCGCTTCTGAAGGCATCAATGAGACTTTGGATCTCATCCGCTTCTTCGCTTGTCAGGTTTTTCTTGGACACAAAGGCTGCTACAAAGGCCGGAAGGGATCCCGAAAAGGACTCCTCCACAATCTGCCTGCTTCTGTCGGAATAGAAGTCTTCCTTAGAGATCAGCGAGGTTACCACGCCATTCTCATTTTGCAAAAGACCCTTTTCACAAAGCTTGCGAAGCACAGTATAGGTGGTTGGCTTTTTCCAACCCAGCTGCTTTTCACATACCTTTACAAGATCACCGGAGCCGATGGGTTCATTTTCCCACACAATGTCCGCAAAGCGTTCCTGTACGGCTCCTAATTCTAAATCTGCCATTATCTTTCTCCTTTTAGGGTTTATCCGGATAAACCTCTCGGTTCTGCTTTAGTTTATTCCAATAAACCAAATATGTCAAGGGGAAATTTTACTTTTACAACAAATCACTCATGGAGCTTATATTCTGTATCCTCATCTATGATCGAAAGCATACTCTTTGCTACCCTTGGATCATCATCAATTTTCTACGCTTAAGCGTTTATTTCTCTGGCAATCACATGCTATAAAGAGGCTAACAGCTTGTAGGTTTCCCTGTAGAGGTTCATTCTTCCCTCATCCAATAAATAATCCAGATCTCTTTTGGTTTTTTCATCTCGTAAGAGTTCCGGTCCCCAGGGTGCATATCTGGTACCTGCATCCAGGATCACTTCCTGCTCATAGTCTTTGAAGGTCTTTCCCCTGTTATAGCTTCTTCCTACGCTGTCTGTTGCTGCATCCATACAGTCAGCTATCGTAACGATGTCTGTGATGATCTTAACGGGACTTTTACCGCCGTTAAATCCCATGGGATATCCTTTGCTGCCGTCATACCATAGATGATGCCCTCTTGCAACTTCTGCATATCTTTGTGTGGACTGATGCTTCATAAGCAGATGATATCCGATATCCGGATGCTGCTTTACAAGGTCAAACTCCATATCCAGAAGCTTTCGTCCGTAAACAAAGATCGTGTCTATGATCATAAGTTTCCCGAAATCATGACAAAGGGCAGCATGATAAGCATAC
>JAEEGL013223092.1_pt1 | contig 17463 bp, 13 predicted proteins | sample 9134231 | NCBI WGS metagenome assembly JAEEGL01 (sample SAMN16246548, study PRJNA631951) | gut metagenome | biome: gut microbiome; feature: rumen; material: fiber-attached | host: Bos | place: Iran: Karaj | collected 2018-10 | reverse complement strand
TTTTCAAAGAATAATAAATTTCTTTTTGAGATTCTAAAATATGAATTAAATTTATTAAACATTGAATTTTATTTGAATAAATAATTTCAAATATTTTTCTTATTTTTGATAATATATTTTGTTTTTGCTCTTTTGAAATATCATTTTCTGTTAATAATAAATTGTAATTGTATAATAATTGTTTTAAATATATATTATTCTTTTCTAAAAAAGTATCATTATTAAGGTCGATATTATTAATTGAAAGTAAATATTCTGATATATATTCAATTAATTGATTTGTATATGAAATTTTTTTTTTTTTATTAATATTATCTGATTGTAACTTATTTTCCAAATATTTAATTTTAAGTTTAATATTCCCAATTTTTTTTAAATCTTCATTTGTTATTTCTTGTTTTCTTAATATTTCACATTCCTTTTTATATTTTTCAATTTCACTTTTACTTAAATTTGAAACACTATCAACAATAACAATTTTTTGACTTAATTTCAAACTTTTTTCAACAGCAGTAACAGTTAAAATAGAATTAATATCAATTTCAAAACTAACATCAAAAGAAACTTCTCCTTTTCTTCCAATAGGAATATCAAATATTTTAAAACAACCTAATAAATGATTATATTGAATATTACTACTTTCTCCTTCATAAATAGGAAATTTAATACTTCTTTGAGAATCATAAGTAGTATAATAAGTTTTGAATTTTTATAGGAATTTTTGATATTTTGGAATAACAAAAGACATTTTATTATTAATACTTCCAATTCCAAGTGACATTGGATTAACATCAAATAAAATAAAATCTAAATCTTCAACATCATCAATTTTTTTTATTATTGCAGCATAAATAGACGCACCATATGCAACAATTTCATCAGGATAAAATTTTTATTTGGTTCTTTCTTAAATAATTCTTTCATCATTTTTTGTATTTTTGGAATTTTTGTCGAACCTCCAACTAATAAAATTTCTTTAATTTCTTTTTTATCTGTTTTAGTTTCTATTAATAATGAATTTACAATATCAAAACATTTTTTAAATAATGGTTTACATAATTTTTCTAAATCAGTTCTTAATATATTAATATAAAAATTTTTTCTATTGATTAATGAATCAATATCAATTTGACTTTCATCAGTAAAAGATAAATTTCTTTTACATTTCTCACAAGCATTTTTTAATCTTCTCATTGCAATAGGATCTTTTTTAATATTTATATTCATATTGTAATTATCTTCATTAAATTGTTCAATACAAAAATCAACTAATAAATTATCAAAATCTTCACCACCTAAATGAGTATCACCTTTAGTCCCAATAACTTCAAATGTATCTTCACTTAATTCTAATAAAGAAACATCAAAAGTTCCTCCTCCTAAATCAAAAACTAATACTTTTTCATTATTTTTTAATTTTTTATCTAAACCATATCCAATTGCAGCAGCAGTTGGTTCATTTATTATTCTTAATACATTTAATTTTGCTATTTCTCCTGCTTGTTTTGTTGCTTGTCTTTGATTATCATTAAAATATGCTGGAACTGTTATTATTGCATCTTTAATTTCTTTTTTTATAAATGATGATACATTATCTTTTAATTTTGATAATATCATTGCTGAGATTTGTTCTGGTAAAAATTCTTTTTTGTTATTATTAATATTTACTATTATTTTTGGTATATTATTTATGTTTGATATTTCAAATGGATATAATAATAAATCTTCTTTTATTTCAGGATCATTATAATGTCTACCTATAAATCTTTTTATATTATAAATTGTATTTTTTGGATTTTTTATTAATTGATCTTGGGCAGTTTCTCCTATTATATTACCATTTTTTAAAAATGATATTATTGATGGTGTTAATTTTTCACCCATTTCATTTGGTACTATCTCAACTTTACCATTTAACATTATACCTACGCATGAATATGTGGTTCCTAAATCTATACCTATTGGTGGAATATTATAAGACATTTATAAAATAGTTCAAAAAAAAATTATCACTTTTTTTTATTTTTTTTTCATATTAATTTTTAATACAATTAATCAATTTTTTAGAAATAAAACTTTAGATTTAATATATAAATATTATAATAAAAATTCCAATTATGACATTATACGATATCTCTATATATTATATATTTAAATTTATTAAATTTATTAAAGTCTTTCTCAAAAATTACAATAAATCAAATAAAATTTTTCAATATTAAAAGCTATCTTAAAAAATCATACCATATTTATAACAAAATAATTTATAAATAACATTTTCTTATTTATAAAACTATACTTTCATTTAATTTAATATCCTTACAATTTGATTTATATTTGCTCTTTTTTCAATATCTTTGATTAAAGACATATTAACTATTTTAGCTATTTTTTTTTTTTTTGGATCATCAAATAAATTTTCATCTAAATAAACATCTTTTTCTGAAACATTTTGAGCAATTTTATTATATTTTTCACTATCAGTACAATTTTTTAATTGTTTATCAAAAAATGGAAAATTTTGAGTTAATAATAAATAACCAATAATTCCAAAAGTCCAAATATCATTTTTATGATTATAATATTGATTATTAATAATTTCAGGAGAAATATAACATAAAGTACCATAAGATTCATTAGTTCTTTCATGACAAGTTAATATAGTAGAAAATCCAAAATCAATTAATTTAATATTTTCTTTCATTTTATAATTAGTTTCATCATTAATTTCATTATTTTCAAATGAAAGAATAATATTTTGAATTTTTAAATCTCTATGTATAATACCAAATTTATTTAATATAAAAATACCATTTGCAATTTGTTTCATATAATCATAAATATCATCACTATTAGGCCATTCTTTTGATAATGAATGAGCTAAATCTTGACCTGCATATTCCATTACTATATATATATTTGAAAGTGATTCAAAAATATGATAAATTTTAACAAAATATGAAACTTCAATATGTTTTATTATTTTATTTATTGATAATTCCCAAAAAATTGAATTTTGATCTTCAATTGGTAAATTATATTGTTTTTTTATTACTTTAATTGCTACTGTTTTATTTGTTTCTTTTTCTTTTCCTATAAAAATTCTTCCGAATGAGCCTCCTCCGATACTATCATTAATTTCATAATAGTCTTTTATGTTTTTAAATTTAATTGAATATTTTAAATTTTTAATAAATCTATTTTTTATATTTTCATTTGAAAAATTAATTTCTAAGACTTTTGGATTTAAACCAATAATATAACATATTAAAACTGAATTACCAATTTCTTCTATTTCTAATACTTTTTTTAATATATATATATTTAATTCATTTCCTTGATTATAATTATATGCAAATAAACATTTTCCAGATATATATAAGTTTACTTTACATAATGAAATTTCATCTATTTCTAAATCATGAATATTTTTTCTAATTCCAATTTCACATTTTGATTTAAAATTATAATTTCTCTCTATCTTTTCAGTTTTTCCTTTACCTAATAAAATTTCATCTTCATTTTTTAATTGTTCATGATGAGAAATTGTTTGATTTTTTTTTTTTCATTGTATTTATATTTTTAGGAATATTTAAATTATTTCTTGCTTTTTGGAAATCTAATTCAAAATCATTTAATTCATTTAATATACTTTCATCAGTTAAATCTTCTCCTTCTTCAACAACTAAATTTAAATTGTTTATTCTTAGACATTTTTTTATGTAGTTAATAAGATTATTTGAAGGAGAAATAATTGGATTTATATTAAGAAAATTATTATTTGATTCATTATCAGTATCTAAACAATAATTAGTATGTAAAAAAAATAATTCTAATTCTTCTAAAGTAAATGGTTTATATTTATAAAAATATAATATTAATAAGAATAATAAATCACTATTCTCAGATTTTATTTTTTGTATAAATTGTTTACAATTTAATACAGTTTGATTATTTACAAAAATAGAATAAATTATTTTATTAATTAAATCTAAATCAATATCATCTCTATATGTATTTTTGAATATATGTAAATGATATAAAAATAATTTAACATCATTAACTTCTATTTTATTTATTTCATTAAAATCTAAAATTTTAAAAATTAATTTGGCTCTTTCTTCAAGTGTTCCATAATAAATAGTTGAAAAATAATCAACAAATTCTTTTTCTGATAAATAATAATCATTTTTATTTTTGATTGAATTAAATATTTTTTGAGAGATAAAAAATGGTAAATTTAAATAAATATTAAATGAAATTAAAGATATTCCATCTTTTCTATCATTTATATCCAAAGTATTTTGAGTTATAATTGAATTATAAATTTGAGACATATAATATTCAAAACACTTTTTAGGCATAAATATATCTAAATATTCTGAAATCTCTAAAATATTTCTTGAATATTCTATTGACATTTTTTTATAATTAATGTTATAGATTTTTTTATAATTTAAAACCTAATTTTATGAAGTTTTAAAATATAAATTAAAAAAAAAAATTTTTTCACTTATAAGAATTTTTAAAATAACAAAAATAAAATCAGATATATACATAAAAATTAAACCAAAAAAAAAAAATATAATAAAATCATAATTAAAAAAATTCATTCATTAAAAATATCATTAAAGAGATTATCATTAGATAAACTTTTCTTTGATTTTTCATTTCCAATAAAATATTCAGGAAATTTACTATTAAGAATAATTAAAATATTAATTAATTCTTTATCAATTGCAATTAATTTTCCCCCAATTGTTAAATGTCTTGGATTATTAATTCCTTTTGAATTTCTCATTACATAAAGTATACTTGCTAATTTTTGACAATCATTTATATTTTTTTCTCTTTCTTTTCTAAATTTTGAACATAAACCTAATGAACAAATAAAATATTCAAATTCTAAAAAATTACCTTTTGATTGATTTTCTTCATTTGATATTTTACATAAGCAAAAAAATAATTTTTTCATTTCAATTAATGATATTATATTTGGAAATATATTAAAATCTTTATATATTAAAAAAAATTGATTGAAATTTAAAACATTTTTAACTGAATACATCATAAAAATTTGATATAATATATTTTGAATAACTGCAAATATTTGTTTTAAATTTCTTGTAATTGGATCTTGTGATTCAGTTCTTAAAATATTTAATAAATATTTTATTTCTTCTAATTCATTATTAATTGAATTTTTATAATTTTGAATTTTAATATCTACATTTTTAAATTGTTTAAATGCATCTCTCTTTTTTTTTTTAGGATGAATAAAATAAGAAATTTCTTGAATAATATTATAAAATTCTTCAAAATTAATTTTATTATAAATATCATTATCATCATCATTAAAAAATAAATTATAATCATCATAATTAAATTTTTTATTAGAACAAACTTTAAAAAAAATCATTTGAGCTTCTTTTTCACTAAAATTTTTTTTTTTAATATTTCTATTAGTATTAAGAGTAAATTCATAATCAGTATGACTTTTATTAATAATTGAAGTTTGAATAACACTTAATTCTTCATTATTATCTTTATATACATTAAAAACTCCTAAATCTCTTAAAACTTTTAAAAAACTTGAAACAGTCATTTGAGAAGTTATTAATTTATCACCAATTGTAGAATAAATATCATAAATATTTTTAAATATTTGTTTATCTTCATCTTCATCATTATCTTCTTCAGTTTTTAATTCAGTTATTCTTGTATATGATTCAACTTCTTCTAATTTCATTATTTCATCTAATAATCTATTATCTATTCTTAATTGTTTCTCATTTGGTGTTTTTATATTTAATTTTTTACTCATATTTTGATATCCTTTTCCCATTGATAATTTTTTAATTAAGAAAGTAAATCTTTCCCATAATTTTTCACTTGCTCTTTTATATACATTATATGAAAAGACTATTAAAAATAAACAAAATTTATTAAATGTAAAAATATTTCCTATATCTTCTTCAAATATATCATTTAAATTTTTATCAAGTAAACAATTATAATAAATTGCAATTTTTTCAATTGTTATTAATGAAGGACAAATTTCATAATCTTTTGAAAAATTAACTAAACTTTCTAAAGAAGTTTTAATTAATTTTTTAATATTTTTATCATTTATATTTAATTCATGTTTAAAATATGTTATATAAATCCAATGAATTGGTTCATATAAATGAATTAATAAAATTTCACTTCCTTGATCTAAAAATTCATGATTAAATTTATTAATTGATGATTCTATTATTTTATATTGAAATTTATCTGTATCATCATTTTCAATTTTTGAATTAATGGGTTTTAAATATTGATTTGTAAAAAGAATTACAGCATCTTTTGGATTTTTTTCAAATTCTTTAGGATATTTTTTTTTAGCAATTAATGCAATTAAATTTAAAAATTGATTAGATGTTAATTTAGAAATCTTTGGTGATAATTCTTTAATTAATATTTCTATATTATTAGAAGTAAATAAATTTTTTTTCCTATTAAAAACAGTTGAATTTGAATTATTAGTCATTAAAGATTTTACAGATTTTGAATTAGTTTTGCTATTTGAATTGGAAGAAAATTCTGAATTAATTATATTTCCTTCTTTAAATATTTTAATTAGAGTTTGATATGATAATAAAAAATCTTTTTCTTCATAATAAAATTTACTATAATTTAAAAAAATATTTAAACAAATTGAATTTATTTCTTCTTTTATTTCTTCATTATTTTTAATATCATTATCTTGTTTATTTTTTGTAATTTGAATTTCAGAAATATAAGAATTGGAGCCAGTATTTTCTTCTCCTTTTTTTATTAATATTTCAGTTTTATCATTTGTTTTATCTTGAGTTTCTATTTTATTATTATCAACATCATCAGAAAAAGAATAATCATTATCTATAATTGTATTGCTTTCAACAGAAGAAGATTCATTTGATTTATTGTTATTTTCAATCATTAATAAATTTAATTGAAATTATTTAATAATAATAAAGAGAGAAAAAACTAATTCTTAAAATAAAAATATTTTAAAAAAAATAATATAATATTTAAAATAAAATAAAAAATACTGAATATAAAAAAAATAAAAATTAAAATTTTATTCTTCTTCTTCATCTTTATAATTAGTTAAAATAACCCAATTAGTTAAAGTTTCAGTAACAGTAGATAATAAAGCATAACTTTCAGTAAAATTTTTAAAAACAGTATCCAATAAATCAATTGCTTTAAATCTTTCTGTTTTTAAATATCTAATTGCCTTAACTTTATCTTCTTTAACTTCAAATAAAAAAATAGAATAATGATAATTCCCAGCAAGATAAGCAGGACTGACTAAACAAACATTTCCAGCTTCTAATAATTCAAAATATTTTAAATAAGCTTCTTCAGTTTCTTTTATTAAAGCTTCTTTTGTTTCTTGTTCTAAAGTAACTTCACATTGATATCTTTTATAATCAGCATAACAAAATTGAAAAAATGCTTCTATTTCTTTATTTCTTGCTTGATATATTGATATTCCAATTTTAATATCTTTTGTAAATTTTTCTATAATTTGTGCTAAATCTGAAAAATATTTTGATTTATATTCTTTTATATATTTTACTTTTTTTTTATGTTCTCTTTCTTTTTCTTGTCCTTCAATTTCCATTATATATCTACAATTTTTTCTTATTGGTTTAAAAATTTCATATATTTTATCAAAAATACTTATTAATAATGTTTTATCAATTAAATCATCTTCACATTGAAAAATTCTTCCTGCAATATATAATATTTCTCTTGTGTCTCCAATTTTTACATATGCATCATATAATTTAATTAAATATGCAAAGTTGTATTGTGCATAAACTTCTTTAATCATTTTTTATTATATTTTTAAAATAAATAAAAATAAATAAAATAACAAATTTATATTAATTTAAATATATTATATCTTCATTTTCAAAATTCATATTTTCCAAATTAAAACAAAAATTAAAAATGTTATCAATAAATTTATTATAAAAGTTTTAATAAAAAAAAACTAAAAATAAAAAAATATAAATAATTTCTATATATATAATTTTAATATAATTTTTTTTTTATTGCCATATCTTAATTATTCTTTCTTCTAAAGCATTTGATGCAATTCTACCATCTGGTAATTCAATAAGATTAACAATTGTTTTTTTATCAGCATTTTTTTTCTCTGATATACATTTCATATTTATTAAATCCCATAATTTAATATTTTTATCACTTCCACCAGTTAATAAAAATCCATTTTTAGTTAAATAAATACACCAAATAATATCATCATGAGCATAAATTTTACTTTCTAATTGTTTACTCACAGCATTAATTAAAAATAAAATTTTAAATCCACCAACAATAAATTTTTCATTATTTAATTTAATCATACTAAAACTAGACCAACAATCAATATTTTTAATAACACATATTTCTTTATAATTACTAATTAAAGTAAAATGAATAGTATGATCAAAAACATTATTAACTAAACAATTTTGTATTTCAATTACTCTTTTTATTGGTTCTTTAAATTCTAAAGTTTTTATACAATAAAATTCCCATTTAGGATTTTTATTCCATATTTTAATAGTTTTATCAAAAGAGCATGAAGCATAATTATTATTTGATAATTCAAGAAATGAATCTGTACATCCAGAATGACCTTTTATTGTTGATATTAATCTATAATTTTTTAATCCTATTTCCCAAATTTTATATGTAGTATCTCTTGAAGATGATATTAAATATTCATTTTTTAATTGATTTAAAGATAAAACCCAATTTGAATGTGCAAATATTTTATATTGAGGTTTAAAAGTTTGATATTGATATAATATTATATATCCATCATATGAACCTGATGAAAATCTTTTATCTTTTAAGTTATATAAACAAGTTATTCCTGAAGAATGATCTTTTAATATTTTTGTTGTTTTCATTTTTGATAATTCTAAAAAGGAATTTTTTAATAAGAAATTATTTTTTGTTATTGGGTTTTTTATTATGGAATTTAAAAATAATTGCTTTAAATATTCTTTTATTAAATCATTTGTTGTTTGATATAATGATAAATTTATTTTTATTTCTTTTATATTAAAATTGGAATTATTTTGTAAATTTGATATTATTTGATAATTTAATGTTTTTTTAAAATGATTGTATGATGAAATTATATTTGATAATATTAAAAATAGATTATTATTTCTATTTTTAAAATATATTGATGAACTTTCTATTTTTTCTTTAAAAGATTTATCATTAATTTTTTGAATAATTATTTCCTTAAATTTATATAATTGTTCCATATTATTTTTTGCAATAATTAAATTCTTTTCAATTTCAATTATTTGTTCTTCTGTTAATAAAATATCATTAAATATAATATAATTATGGGTTTTATGTATATTAATACAATTTTTACAAATATTATTTCCACATAAAGTACAGTATCCAATAAATATTTCATTATGAATTAAACAATATGTATCAAAGATTACAGATTTATGAATTATATGAATATTATATTCAGTTTCATGTTTTATTTTACAATTATCACAAAGTAGTAATTTACAATTATAACAAATATTTGAATTATATTCATTAATGATATGATTACATTTTTTAATATTTAATTGATATCTTGAAATAAAATCAGTAATTAATATTTTATTTATTTCTTCACAACATTTTATGTCAATATATGAATTTCCATTATCTAAATAAATATTTATTAAAGGAATTAAAAAGCATTTTGGACATCTATATAAATTCAAATTTTTTTCTTTTTTTATTTCTTCCATTTTCAAAAAATTTAATTCATTTTTTTTAAATTTTTTTATAATTGAAGATAGATGAAGAAAATTATTTTTTATTTTACAAATATATCCATAATTTTTCTTATATATGTTAAATGTCTGCAATATAAATAAAGAAGATAATATTTCTCCTCAACAATTACATAAAAAAATAAATTTAGATATATCATTAAAAACAATTGATTCATCAATATTTGAAGATAATAAAAAAAAATCTGTTTCTTTTAAAAAAGATTTGGTTTCAATTATTGAAGTTGAAAATTGGAAAAAATATAATAATATAGATATTGAAGAATTAATTTATAAAACATTAGAAAGAATTAAAATAAAAAAATTAGGCAAAAAACAATATGAAAAAAAACAAAATAATAAAAAAGATAAAATATCATGTAATTGTTTTATTTATTAATTTCATAATTAAAGTGTAGAATTTATTTTATTTATTAAAAATTGTTAAATTAATTTATGTATAAATAAAGAATTTGAATGGTTAGATTTAAGGAAATATAATTTTTAAGTAATAAAAAAATAATTTGTAATTTTTTTTAAATTAATTAATTAAAAATTATTTTTGAATCTTTAAAAATAATAAAAAAATCTTTTAAAACAAAAATAAATAATAATTAAATAAAAAACAGCAATTAAATATATATATTTAAGAATAAATGGACAATCATATACTATGCGAATTAACAATTAAAAAAGAAGACATAAATAAACCAATTCAACTTTTAAATTATTTTGATAACGAAAAAAAAAATTTATATGGAAAAGAAAACTTGAAAGAAATAAGAGATAACTGTGAATTATACTTAAATGGAGATAAAATAGACTTTACATTTACATACAAATTTCAAAAGGAAGGAAAAAACAAATTAAAAATAGTTTGTAAAAGACCATTATCAAACATAAGTCATATGTTTTGTGATTGTACTCACACGAATTTTATAGACTTTACTCGTTTTAATTCAAGTAAATTAATTGAAATAAATGGATTATTTTACAATTGTACTTTATTATCAATTTTACTTTTAGGAAATTTAAATACAATTAATGTTAAATCAATGAATAATTTATTTAGAGATTGCAGTTCTTTAACTGAATTAGATGTAACTTCTTTAAATACTTCTGGTGTAGAAAACATGAATGGTATGTTTAGAGATTGTTCTTCTTTAATTAAATTAGATTTATCAAATTTTACAACTATTAATGTTACTTCAATGAATGGAATGTTTTATAATTGTTCTTCTTTAATTGATTTAAATGTTGGAAGTTTTAATACAAGTAAAGTTACTGATATGAGTGGAATATTTTATAAATGTTCTTCATTAAAAGAAATTAAATTACTTAATTTTAATACTGATAATATTTCTCAATTTAATGGAATGTTTTATAATTGTTCTTCTGTTATTGAATTAGATTTATCTTCATTTAATACTAATAATGTTACTGATATGAGTGGAATGTTTTATGGTTGTTCATCTTTAAAAAAATTAAATATATTATCTTTTAATACTAATAAAGTAACTGATATGAGTGCCATGTTTTATAATTGTTCATCTTTAGTTGATTTTGATTTAAAATCTTTTAATACTAGTAATGTTACTGATATGAATTTTATGTTTAGAGATTGTTCTTCTATTACAAAATTTAATTTAAGTCATTTTAATACTGAAAATGTACATGATTTAAGTGGAATGTTTTATGATTGTAGTTCTTTAATTGAGTTAGATTTATCTAACTTTAATACTAGTAAAGTTACTGCTATGAATGGAATTTTTTATCATTGTATATCTTTGACTACTTTAAATATTTCAAGTTTTGATACTAAAAATGTTACTAATATGGGAAATATGTTTTATGAATGTGAAAAACTTAAAGAATTAAATTTGTCTAATTTTAATACTTCTGAAGTTACTACTATGAATGGTATGTTTTATAATTGTTTTTCTTTGACTAAATTAGATTTAACTAGTTTTGATACTAAAAATGTCACTGATGTTAGTTTTATTTTCACTGGATTAAATAAAGAATGTGAGGTACTTCATAATTCACAAGAAAATATTGAAAAGATGTTAAAAAATCAATAAATATTAAAATAGGTTATTTATTGGTTATAATTATTGTTTAAAAAAAATTATTGGGGTTAAAAATAATATTTATTTATTAAATTAATATCTTTTTATTTGTTTTAAATTTAAATTATTTTTTTTAATTTAAATATTATAATTTTAAATGTCTTTTATAAATTTAGTAAATACTAAATTAGAAGCATATCTTTTAATACATGAGCCAACTAAATTATTAAGTATGTTATATTCAAAATATGGTGATATTGATGAAGATAGAGATATATTTTATATTAATCAAATTATATATAATAAAAAAAGTTTACTTAATTGTTTATATAAAGAATATCAATTAATTTATAATTCTAATGATTTTTTTAAAAGATATTATCATTACTTTGAATGTATTAAGAGAATTCCAAAATTAAGTGATTATTATAAAAATTATTATTTATTTTTTTGCAAACCTGTTTTAAAAGATTTAAAAATGACAAAATTAATCCAAATAAATGGAAATCATAAAGCAGAAATTTTTTATAAAAACAATTATGAATCATTAACTAAAAATGAAGATAAAGAAAGTGAGAAAATAAAAGAAAATTCATTATATTCATTCGATAACACTACTAATAATAAAACTATTTTTGACCAAAAAATAAAGAATATAATTGAAAATAGTTCAAGTAAAATTACTCTTTCTTTAGAAGGCTCTGATATTAATAAAGGAAATTATAATTTATTTACAAAAAGAAGTAATGATGAATCATTTATAATTTCTATGAGTAATTTATTTAATGATAAAAAAGAGATTAAGATTAATAATCATTTGAGTAAGAATAATAATTTATATTTTCCTCAAAAGCAGAAATTTTATTATAAAAACAAAATCAAATCTTCAATTTATAATTTATCTAAAAATTCATATAAAAGTAATAATAATGAAAAAAATAATAAAAGTAAAAAATCATTATCACCTAGTTTTTATAATAATAAAAAATCAAATATTGATGGATTTAATAAATTAAATAGTAATATTAATAGTAATTTAAAATTAAATAAACCAAGAAATAAAACAAGTAATAATTCCAAAAATTTAAATTCAAATTTAAGTAATTTTGAAAAATTATCTTCAACAATAAATAATAATCATAATAGTATCAATAATAGTAAGACAATGAGACTTAGTTTAAATAATAATAATAATAAAATTAATCAAGAAAAAATAACTTCTAGACAAATTTTAATTCCTAATACTTATTCAGTTAATTCAAATTCAAAAATTCAAACGAGAAAAAATTCAAATATAACATTTGAAAAGAATAGTTCTAATAAAAGTAATAAAATAGAAAAATTCAATCAAATTTTTTAAATTTTAATAATAATAATAATTTAACAATAAAATCTCAAAGAAGAAATTTTGGTTCTTACTTTAATTTAGTAAAAAATATATTAAATTCATTACAAATAAACACAAATAAAAATGTTATTATAAGTCCAAATAAAGTATCCAATTTTTCTTTATCAAAAAATCAAACAGAATATAAAAATCATAGTAAAACAAATAATAATAGTAATGCATCATTATCAATAAATAAAAGTAAAAAAAAGATAAATCAATTACTCAAGAAAAGAATCATAAAAAAAATTTAAATAAAAAAAGAAATAAATCTAATTTTGATAGTTTGATGAATCTTTATTATTTTTTAGTGGTATCAGTAGTAATTTATAATATTTAATTTGAGTATCATTATTAAATGATATAATATATTTATTATATATTAAATATTAAAAAAATAGAAAAAATAACATATAAATATTGATTTTTAGATTATAAAATTTGAGAAAGAATATCATATTGAATATTGTTTAGTAATGTAATTACTATTTGGATAATTTCATAACAAGTAATCAAACAATCTTGATAAATCCCATTTAATAAATAATTATCATGTATTTTTATTAAATTATTGAATTTTTTATTTTCCATATTTAAAAAAAAAAATTCAAAATTTAAATTGTATTTTTTATAATAATACAAAACAAATAAAATAAATAAAAATAAAAACTTCACTTGAGCCATTTCATAAATTAAAATGTTAGTAGCTCTATTAATATTATTTCTAGCTCTAATTAAAGCACATCTAATTCTATCTTGAATAAATCCCATTTCTTTAAGAGTATAACATAATAATGTTTCATTTAGTTCGGTATTGTTGTTTTGATTCATAATTTGAATATTAATTAAATTTCTTTTTTTTAAAGTTTGAAGCTTTGCTAATTATCTTCCTAAATTTCCTCCATTTTGTAATTCTTGATTCATTTCTAATCTATTATTTCTTATGTATGTTTTTCTTTTTTCTAATTCAATTTTTGAATCAACTTTTGTTATTCATTTTTCTATTGGTTGTTCATTTAAATTATATTATAATCATTAATTTGTTTTAAATTTATTTTTGTTTTATCTAATATGTAAAATGTTAATTTTTCATTTTGAAGATTATTTGTTTAAGAATTTTCTAATATTTCATTATTACTGTTTAAAATTATTAATTTTGAATGAGGAATTCCTATAAATAATTGAAAAAATTTGATATTATTTCTTTTATTTGTAAAAGATGATTTATTTTTGTTCCATAATTTTAGACTCACAATAAATGTCTATTTTCTTTTTTTATTTTTAATTATAAAATCAATTGTTAATTGTCGATTTAAAAATGAATTTAGTTTTATTATGAAAACAGATAACAACGAAATTGATTTAATATTAAAAAAAATACTAAAAATATAATTAAAAGTTCTCCAAATTTTTATAGTTATTATAATAAAAATGATAATTCATTAATAGGAAAACAACTATCTTTATTAACAGAATCAAATAATTTTAAATCATTAATTTCAAATAATTTAAATAAAATAATATGAAAACAAAATTAACAAAATAAATTCCATTTAAAAAAATAAGAAATGAAAATATAAAATCAAATAAAATTCCTAAATTATGTCCTTTATATAGTAATAAAAATGAATTAATGCCTTTAATATTTTCTTCTTCTACAATTAATATTAGAAAGAATAATTTAATTACAACTAGTTATTTTTCAAAAACATTTGCTTGTATTGCAATTAAATTAAAGAATAGTACTTCATTAAATCATATTACTCAAATTAATAATTATGATTAAATTATATGAAGAATTTTTTAATGATTGTGATTATTCAGATTTAAAATATGATGATGATGAAAAAGAAATTTTTTTTAATCACAAAAAATCGAAAAAGTAATAAAAGATAAAATTTATTTAAAAATGAAAAAAAATAAAATCAAATGTTTATATTAGAAAAATAATTTTTTTTATAATAAAAAAAGATAAGAAATTAAAATTAAGTTTAAGAGCTTTAAAAATATATTTTGAAGACTTATCATATTTAATTAAAAATCAAGAATTTATTTTTCTATTTATATTATTTCCTTTATTTTATTTTAAAGGATTTGATACTTTTCAAAAATTATTATTTCACATAATTATTTTAATCAAGATTATGAAAAAATATCAATTGATGAAATTTAATTTATACTACATTAAATACATTAAAAGATTTTTAAATTGATAATAAAAAAAAAATAAAGATAATAATATTTTTGATAAATTATTATTTAAACAATTTAAAAAAATTATTAAAACAAGAAAAAATTGAATATTATCATATGAGAAGTCCAAAAATACAAAAACAAACAAATTTCAATTCATCATCCCTTCAATTTTAAAAAAAAATTAATAAAAAATATAATAATTATAGATTTATTTGGACGACTTTTACAAAAAATTTTAAAGTTACTATTGCTTTACTATTATTTATTTAAAAATCCCAGAAAATAAAAATTGAAATAAAACAATATAGAGGTTTTGAATTGCTGTTTTATTTATATAATTTAAATTTTTTACTCTGTGATTATTATTTTATTAAATATTTATTAAGTTTTAGTAAATAAGTGAGTATTTAAGAGAATTTTCATTTTTGAATAATAAAAATAATGATATTTTTTTATATGATCCTAAGTCAAAAATTTTTTTTTTCAGGAAAAATGTTATATATTGTATACACAGATAACAATCTTCTAAATAAAATAATAAAATTGAAATCATTTTCTCTTATAATAAAATAAATGATTCAATTAATGATTTTGAAAAAGAATATAATATTAATTTCACTTTTATTAATAAAATTAACTATATTTATTTTTTACTTTTAAATTATAATTAAAAATTCAATAATTACCTGATATAATAATATTATATTTTTGCTAATTCTGTTAATTAATTAATCTATAGAATATTTTTATTTATATAGTAATTATTAAAGAATTCAATCATAAAATTATGAAAAAGAAAATTACTTTTTATCTTTTACTTAAATTTTTTTCTTATTTAATAGGATTTAAGTATTATAAAGAATAGTTTGAATATATACAAGAATTAATCCTTTTTTTATTATTAAAAGAATTAATAAATAAATTTCACAATTATATAAAATAGTATTAGAGAATTATTATTCAAATATAAAATTATTCCAATAAAGAGGTTCTTAAACGCAAAAATGAATAGATTTAATTTTTTATTTTGTTATTAGAAGAATGGAAAAAAATAAAGAATTATTGAATAAAAATATATATATCTAATTTGAAAAAATATATATTATAAAGGTATATATTATAAATATTCGAATTTATTATATTTATTCTATTTATATTAAGAGATAAAAATAATTTGTCGATTAAAAATAAAATATTAGATAAATAAGTAAAGATAAGCAGTAGATATTATTTACAAATTGTTGCAAAAAAACAGAAAATATAAAATAATTTTGTGATCATAGGATATAAGCAGAAAAATATATAATTTTGTGAAATTCTTTAATCACTGAATAATATGATGAAATTAAATGATTATGAAATTACTAAAAGATTAAAAATAGAGATTAAAAATTAATGAATATCATGATTTACAGAAATAAATATAACAATTATATATTGTAATTTAATTATAGAAAAACAATATGAAAAAATATAAAATTGAATTATCTATATTATAATATATATACAAATATTTAGAAATTATTATTTATATATTTCTTATTATGTGAAAACATTAAAAAAATAATTATAAATAATTTTTCATTGGCCCCATAATATTTAAACTTTAAAAAATAATAAGGATATTTATTAATATTAATAAATTTTATTATATTTGTTTTAACAATTATAGTATATCATTTTTATGTTAAATTTAAAATAATTTTTTTTTTCTTTTTTTTTTCTTTTTTTTATCCTTTTTTTATCATTATCATTAATAATTGTAGAATTATATTTTTGGAACATTTCATCAAAATAATCTGTCTCTTTAGCATATTGCCACCATAAATCTTGATGCAAGCATTTTATATTCATTTTCCAAGGTTTTGCAATGAAATGTAATATTGCTGGATTATAATATGCATATAGTAATTCTTCTTCAGTATATTTATTCTTATACCTATAAATTTCATTACATAATTGATGTATT
>JAEEGL012393258.1_pt1 | contig 17463 bp, 16 predicted proteins | sample 9134231 | NCBI WGS metagenome assembly JAEEGL01 (sample SAMN16246548, study PRJNA631951) | gut metagenome | biome: gut microbiome; feature: rumen; material: fiber-attached | host: Bos | place: Iran: Karaj | collected 2018-10 | reverse complement strand
TGGCCGACCGTTTCGGCTACGGTAAGATGGTCCGCACGGGCATCATCGTGATGTTCCTCGGTTACTTGCTCTTGGCCGTACCGATGGCCACCGCGACTGCCAAGGTGACCATGTTTTCTGCCCTGGCCCTAATCGCCATTGGAACGGGTCTCTTCAAAGGCAACCTCCAGGTGATGGTGGGCAACCTCTACGACGAGGCCAAGTACAGTGCCTTCCGCGATAACGGCTTTAGCCTCTTCTATATGGCCATCAACATCGGCTCGATGTTCGCCCCCATGGCAGCTACCAAAGTCACTGACCTCTTCTTAGGTAAGGCCGGTTACACCTACGTTCCGCAGATTCCCTCACTGGCGCACCAGTATTTGGATGGCACCATCAGTGCCGATGCACTCTCAAGCTTCGAGGCTTTGGCCGTACAGCAGGGAGGCAATGTCAGCGACCTGGCCGGCTTCGCCCACAGCTATATCGACGCCCTTTCAGGAGCTTACAACTATGGCTTCGGCGTGGCATGTATCTCGTTGATCCTTTCCATGGCCATCTATCTGGGCTTCCGCAAGTGGTACAAGCACGCCGACGTGAACGCCAAGCAAGCCAAGACAATGGAACATACCACCGTCCATGTGGAAGAGCTTTCCAAGGAGCAGACCCGCGAACGCATCACCGCTCTGGTGATGGTCTTCGCTGTGGTCATTTTCTTCTGGATGTCATTCCAGCAGGCAGGGCTCTGCCTGACTTACTTCGCCCGTGACTACACGGCGAGCGAGGCTTCGGGTTTCACTCGTATAGGCTTCAACATCTGGGCTTTGGCGTTGATCGCCATCTCGATCTATACCTTGTTTGGTGCCTTCCAGTCGGAGACGAAACGCTCCAAGCTGATCTGTGGCATCGTGACCCTCGTGTTATGGGGTGGTGCGGCAGCCTTGTACCTCGGTATGCCTAACCCGATCAATATCCTGCCACAGCAGTTCCAGCAGTTCAACCCCTTCTTCGTCGTGGCCCTGACCCCCGTCTCGATGGCGGTGTTTGGCGCACTTGCCAAGAAAGGGAAGGAGCCGTCCTCGCCGCGTAAGATTGGCCTCGGCATGATCGTGGCCGCCCTCGGCTTCCTCATCTTGGTTGTTTGTTCCTTCTCGCTGGCCAGCCCGGCCGAGTTGAAGGCGCAAGGCGGTGTGAGTAGTACGTTGGTTTCGCCCAATTGGCTCATCAGCACCTATCTCGTGCTGACCTTTGCCGAGTTGTTGTTGAGTCCCATCGGTATCTCCTTCGTCACCAAGGTAGCCCCGCCCAAGTACAAGGGTATGATGATGGGCCTCTGGTTCTGCGTGACGGCCATCGGCAACTACCTCACCTCGGTCATCGCCCGCATTTGGGGCACTGGCATGCCGCTCTGGATGGTCTGGGGCGTCCTCGTGGTGCTCTGTCTGCTCTCCGCTGTGTTCATCTTCTCCATTATGAAACGGTTGGAGAAGGCTACTTCTGGATGCTAGAAAACACAAACAAAATAAAAAAACACAATACTATGAAGAAACTATACGATTTGAAAAAAGCTTTGCATGCCGCTCTGCTTATCTTGCTGCTGAGCGTGGTGGGAATAGCGAAAGGGTACGCTCAGGATTTTACTGTGGATGGTCTGAACTATACCATTAACGATGACGGCGTTTCAGTAACTGTTTCAGGTGAGTTTGGTATGTCTTATTATTCGCTTGTTATCCCTGAAGCTGTTGAAAACGATGGAACGAATTATGCTGTAACAGCGATAGCCGACCATGCTTTTGAAGGGGATAGTGGTTGCAGTCTATGGGACGAATTAATCATCCCAAATTCTATTGTTACGATAGGTGAATATGCTTTCAGTGGTTGCTCGGATCTTACAGCGTTAACCATCGGTAACTCGGTTGTTGAAATAGGACACAGTGCTTTCTTGTATTGCGAAGGATTCGAAGGTAACCTGGTTATTCCAAATTCCGTTACTACAATAGGGAATTCCGCTTTTTCAATGTGTCGTGGATTCACTGGTTCGTTGGTCATTCCCAATTCCGTAACGACGATAGGGCTAGGTGCATTTTCTTTCTGTGAAGGTTTCACGGGTGAATTGGTCATCTCCAACGCTGTCAATTCGATAGGCGAACAGACTTTCGCGGGTTGTTCCGGGTTTACGGGGACGTTGGTCATTCCCAATTCGGTAGTTGCCATTGGTTATGACGCTTTCGGTGGATGTATGGGCTTTACGGGATTAACTATCGGCAATTCAGTGACTACGATCGGTAATGATGCTTTTGCAATCTGTCATGGTTTTTCGGGTGCTCTTGTCATTCCCAATTCAGTAACCGCCATAGGGGACAATGCATTCTCTAGTTGCGATGGCTTTACAGGAATGTTGACCATCCCTGCTTCTGTTAATGCAATTGGAGCCAATGCCTTCGCTTACTGCGATGGCTTTACAGGAATGTTGACCATTCCTGCTTCTGTCAATGCAATTGGAGCCAATGCTTTCTTTGAGTGTAATGGATTTGAACAAATCATGGTGGAATCAGAGAATGCGGTATATGATTCAAGAAACAACTGCAACGGTATCATTGAAACGGCAACCAATACACTGATCGTCGGCTGCAAGCATACGGTTATTCCCAGCACGGTGGTTTCCATTGGTGACTATGCTTTTGGAGGATGCGACATGACATCCATCAGTATTCCAAATTCGGTGACAAAATTAGGCTATGGGGTATTTAATTGGTGCTCCAATTTGACCTCCATCACTATTCCCAGTTCGGTAACTACAATCGATGGGCAACAGTTTTCGGATTGTTACCATTTGGAGCAAGTCATTGTCGAAGCCGAAAACCCTGTTTACGATTCAAGAGACAACTGCAATGCCATCGTTGAATCTGGTACAAATGTGCTGATTTCGGGATGCAAGAGCACGGTTATTCCCAATACGGTGACTGTTATTGGCAATGGCGCTTTTGCGTCATGCAATATATATTCCATTGTCATTCCTTTGTCGGTAACAAAGATTGACCGTGATGCATTTACCGGTAGTATGTTGATGGGAGATCTTGTTATTCCAAACAGTGTCGTTTCCATTGAAGATCATGCATTTTATAGATGTTGGTACTTAAATGGCACTTTGGTCCTTGGCAATTCGCTGACTCACATTGGTCGCGATGCATTTGCTGATTGCAATAATTTACATCATGTTATCTCATTAGCCAGTAATCCTCCCGCTCTTCCAAATTATGAGACTTTTGGTTATGACGGCATGGATCAGCTCATTGTATGCTGTGGCAACAAGGATGCTTACGAAGCCTCGGATTGGGTCAATTGTTTCCATACCATAGAGGAAGACTGCAATGCCTATTCTGTTGACGTTAAGAATAGCACAGGGGGTGTCGTTAGCACATCGGTGAATTCGGCTAGGTTGGGTGAGGAAGTTTTGGTTTCGTATATTGCCGAGCCTGGATATGAGTTGAATTCCATCACAGTTTGCAAGGCCGATGACGAAACAGTGACGATCCCATGCTATAAAAACAATTTTGTCATGCCGAACTTCGACGTTGTGGTGAAACCCTCGTTTGGGAATGCTTCTGTAAATGAAGACAACAACATTGCCGTTTCCGTTTATCCCAACCCTGCCCAAGGCATTATTACAATCGAAGCTTCGGACCTCCAACGGATTGAGGTTTATAACTCCCTCGGTCAATTGGTTGAGAGTCGCCAATCCGAAGGCGATGCGCTCGATTGCGACCTGAGTGGCCACGAAGCGGGCATTTACCTCATCCGAATGGAAACTGCTTCGGGCATTGTCACGAAACAAGTAGTGCTGACAAAATAAACATTCCGAGCATTAGATATGATAGTAGGGCTGTCACGGTTTGGCAGCCCTACTTTTTTATAGAAAAAACTTGCATCGTAACTGAAAATTAGTTACATTTGCAATTTATTAAGAGGATACAATGAACACAATGACTTACAAAGGGTATTTAGGGTCGGTGGCCTTCAGTGAAAAGGACCAAGTCTTTTTTGGTAAAATTGAAGGCATTAATGCTCTTGTGAATTTTGAAGGAGAAAGCGTTAAAGAACTAACCGAATCGTTTCATCAGGCTGTTGATGATTATCTCGCTTATTGCGAGGATGAAGGAATTGTTCCTGATAAAAGCTATTCTGGAATGCTTAATGTCAGACTTACACCGCTGATCCATCGTCAGATTGCCCTCATGGCTATTCAGTCGGGGTTGACGATCAATGCTTTTATAAAAAAGACGCTGGAAGAAAAAATTGGAACTGGTATGGTAGCTAGTTAAAACTATGTTGTAATAATCTGTCGATCCTGCTATCGTTTGTCGTTTTTTCTCTGAAAAACGATTTTCTATCAAATAATTTGTATATTTGCCTTTGATTGTTCGGGGAGAAATCCGGACAGTTGAAGGCATTCGTGCATATATCTAGTTACGAAATCTGGAAAATTTTAGCAGAGATATAGTCACGGAGTTGCCTGCCTATATTGTATTTCAGTTATCTGAAGATACGTACAGGCTAGGTAAACGTGTACAAATTGTCCTGCGAGGGTTTTCCAGAGCCTGTAACTGATAATGGGTGCGATAAGTTTCCTAGCCTTCTTTTGTATTGTGCCGATTCGAGGAAACTATAGGCGAAAACGTTGCGCCCGACACGGATTTAGGGAAATAAGAATGAGTAATAACGATAGTCTGCCAAAGTTTTGTGATGATGTTTTGAAAAAATTTAAGAATAATATCACAGACGCGGTTTTCTGTTATTTACAGAGTGACAAAGATTTGATGTGTAGATATTTGGCACTAATAAGGAATTATGAGAAAGGTAAACAAACATTGAACATTCAACTTGCACAAGCTATAACAAGAGAGTTTGGACTGAAAAGCACAAAACAAAGGAAAGAAGTTCCAAATAGTGTATTAATAGAGAGTTTCTCGGAATTGGAGGAAAAATGATGAGCGGTTTAAAAAGGATAGTCACGGGATGTGTGTTGCTGATTACGACATGTGTTTCTTTAGTAGGGAGTGCGCAAGAATTATTGTTATCTGGGAAAGGTGAAATCGTAAATGCGCTCTATTTGACTCCTCGTGCAGCAATTGAGGATTTTAATTACTTATTCATCTCAAGCGAAGGTTCTTTTGTTCTTCCTCAAGTCAAGCCTGGAACTAAGGAAATACAAATTACCATTAAGCATAAAAAAGTTGAATTTGGAAAGTTAGTATATGATGGTGAATCATCTATTGTGAGAATCAATTATAATACTCAAGGTAATATCACCGAAATAAAGAAAGACAAACACCCTAGTGTAAAATTCCAGTATGAGAACGGGCATGTAATTAGATGGTATGGTGGAGTTGTTGATAGTAATTTCCCTAATGTTTATTGGGTTGAAGGCAATTGCATTTATAATGAAAAAGGATATTTGGAAAAGCAATACTTTGGCCACTATAATCAAACCCATTGTTTTTTTGAATATAGAACGGATTCTAAGGGTAATATAATCAACGTGAAAGGATATAATGAATATACAGCCAAGGCAATTAATAATGCAAAAGAGACATACAAAAACGATAGCAAAGGAAGGTTGGTTTCATATAGTTATCAAGCTCTTGAAAATAAGAATAGCGATTATTTCTGTCGAGCCGTTGAGAAATCATGGCATTATAACGAAAAAGACGTTATGACATCCTTGATGGTGAAAAAAACTTTTAATAACACCATTACAAATTATGAATACAAGTTTGAATACGGAGCAGATGGCAATCCTATTCAACTAACTTGTTATAATCATGGTGATGTTACAGTTATTACAGAAGGATGGGAGTATAAGTATTCTTATTTATTCTATCCTACTCCAGAAGAACAAAGACAACAAGATTCAATACAGAGAAGAAATGATTCTTTAAAAAAGAAGGAGGACCAGAGAATAGCAGAACAATTTGCACAAGAAACCCAAAGACAAACAAAAATGAGAGAGTTGTGTATGCCATGCAATTTTTTGTTTGATTCAGAAAAAGCGTTTGCTTCGTGTGTCTCTGAAGATCTTGTTTCAGCAGAAAGGGAAATTAAAGGGTTAATCGTAAAAAAGATGCAGTTTGTTTCTTCGGCCGTTCTAAGTAGAAAAGAACTGCGAGATAAGAATCATATGGGAAGAGCCGATTTGCTCAAAATCTGTGATATGTGCAGCCAAATGAAAAATGTGAAGGCACGATACTCTGGCGCAGAAAAAGATTTCATAGAGCATATAAATAACTATACCGAAAACATACTTAGAGATTTTGTATCGGGACGAAGTGACTTGAATAGAGCATACAAAAAATCATCAAATACTGATTACTCAAACTTTTTGTCTTCATATGCGAATGACAACGAACAGAACGGCAATAAGCAGAATGATAATAAAACGAGTTCAAATGTCATGGAAATACTTGGTATAATTGTTAGTGCTGGTGTTTGCGTATGGCTGCTGACGGCTCATTTATGGGAAAAATGAAGTTGCCAACAAAATGATGATCTTTTGTGGAGGATAGAAGCCGGCAGCGATGTCGGCTTTTTTCTTGTTTTTCTTAAAAAGGGTTTTGCTGATAATGATTTTTGTCAAAAAACTTACTTTATAAGTTAAATTTTAGAAAAATGTTGTAGCTTTGCAGCAAAAAGTAATTCAATATGACTAAAGCTACAATACTTTCACTGGAGCAAACCGATGTCGCTGGCTTGTTCACTATCATTTTTGAAGGCGAAAGCCAATCAGAGTTTGTCAAATTTGTGAATAAGTTTAAGGATGACGCGGTGAGAAAGAATGAACTACGTGTTATTCTCAATCAAATCGACACCATGCTTCTAAAAGGAATTGAAGAACGAAGGTTTCGTCCCGAAGGAAAGATGAGCGATGGAGTGGGGGCGTTACCTGTATATAAGAGTGGCCTCCGTTTGTATTGTCTTCGGTTGTCAGATAGCGTTCTGATTGTTGGCAATGGAGGTGTGAAGACCACAAAAACATACGAAGAAGATGAAGACCTAAATGGCTATGTCATCAGTCTTCAGAAACTTGATGGTTTGTTGAAATCGGATATTGAGAATGGTATTGTGCGTATTGAGAAAACCCAAATCATTGGGGCGGATGACAAAGAATATGACATATAAAAGCGAGATACAAAATGAAACAAGACACAAAAGGGAGAGAGTTGCTTCGTCAGATTGTTGACGAGACTCCTCAGGATTTAAAGACGCAATTGCGATACTCGGATACTATTGCGCTAAAACTGGATGGGATGTTAAAGAAGCGGGGAATGTCGCAACGGGACCTTGCCAGAAGCACGAAAAAGACTGAAGCCGAAGTATCACGATGGCTTGGGGGAACACATAACTTCACCCTACGTACCCTCGCCAAAATATCAATCGTACTAGGCGAAGACTTGATTCAAATATGACGGACAGGAGTGCTTCTTTGCTAAAATTACGTTGATTGAGAACATTTTACTAATTTTGCAGCCAAATCACAAACCCATGTCACGAAACGAACAAGAATTGCAAGGCGTAACTTTACTGGGTAATCAAAATACCCAGTATAGTTACGACTATACGCCGGAGGTGCTGGAGACCTTCGAGAACAAACACCCGGAAAACGATTATCTGGTGACGCTCGATTGTCCCGAGTTTACCTCGCTGTGCCCCAAGACGGGTCAACCCGACTTCGGACACATTATTATTAATTACATCCCGCGCACGCTGATGGTGGAGAGCAAGAGCTTGAAACTCTACCTCTTCAGCTTCCGCAACCACGGTGACTTCCACGAGGACTGTGTGAACATCATCATGAAGGACCTAGTCAAGCTGATGGATCCCAGATACCTGGAAGTAATCGGACTGTTCAACCCCCGTGGCGGCATCTCTATCAAGCCCTTTGCTAACTACGGTGACGCCGAGCATCAAGATATGGTTAAGAATAGATTAATGTCGATGATGAAATGAAGGATGCGGTGATTATTATATCAGGGGGTATGGATTCAACCACCATGCTCTATGAGTTCAAAGACGAGATCGCCTTGGCCGTCACTTTCGACTATGGATCCACCCAAAACGGCCGTGAGCGGATTTGTGCCATCACGCACTGCCAGCGACTGGGTATCAAGCATATCGTGGTGCCGTTGGAATTCATGCATCGTTACTTCAAGAGTGCCCTGCTGATGAGTGCCGATGATATCCCGGAAGGAAATTACGATGACGAGAACATGAAATCAACCGTGGTGCCGTTTCGCAATGGCATCATGTTGGCCATTGCAGCTGGCATCGCCGAGAGCAATGGACTGAAACGGGTGATGATTGCCAACCATGCCGGGGACCACTCCATCTATCCCGACTGCCGTCCGAATTTCGTAAATGCCATGTCGGAGGCAACGTCGGCGGGGACATATGAAAATATTACCATTTGGGCGCCTTACACCTACTTAAGCAAGAAGGAGATCGCCGAACACGGCAAGGCCTTGGGGCTAGATTATTCTGAGACCTACTCCTGCTACAAAGGTGGCGAGAAGCACTGCGGCAAATGCGGCACCTGCCGTGAACGCATCCAGGCATTAAAGGATGCTGGCATCGAAGATCACACCGAATACGAATAAAACGGAGAACGGAAAACGGAGAACGGAAAACTCCTCGTTTCTCACTCCTAACTGAACAACTAACAACTCCCAACTAAATATGTACTACGTTAGAAAGACTTTAGAAATATCTGCTTGCCACCAATTGTATCTCGATTACGAGAGCAAGTGCGAGAACCTCCACGGCCATAACTGGAAAATTAACGTGTATTGCCGCGCCGAGCAACTCGACAGCAACGGCATGGTGTGCGACTTCACGGAGATCAAACGCCTTATCCATGGCAAGATCGACCATACCAACATCAACGAGGTGCTGGATTTCAACCCGACGGCCGAGAACTTGGCCAAGTGGATCGTGGATACCGTGCCGAACTGCTACCGTGCCGACGTGTGGGAGTCACGCGACAACAAAGCATCATACATTAAAGATGACGCTCCGCAGCTTTTCGACTAGCCGTCCAACCTGACCATGTTTAGGATTAACGAAATCTTCTATTCCCTTCAAGGCGAAGGCTTCCATACCGGAACGCCGGCGGTCTTTGTGCGCTTCAGCGGATGCAACCTCCACTGTGCTTTTTGTGACACCCAGCACCAAACGGGAGCGCTGATGACTACTCAAGCCATCATCGATGAGATCAACAAATATCCCAATGCCCCGCTGATCATATTGACTGGCGGCGAACCGTCATTGTTCATTGATGAGGCTTTTGTAGCGGAATTGAGAATCAAGACCTGTAAGTACATTACCATTGAGACCAACGGTACCCGACCAGTTCCTGACAACATCGACTGGATCACCCTTTCCCCGAAAACCGGATTCGATGGGGGAGACGCCGAACCCTGTGTTCTCAAACAATGTGATGAGTTGAAGGTGGTCTATCTCGGTCAAGACCTAAGGCAATATGAAGGCATCAAAGCCAGCCATCGTTTTCTCCAACCTTGTTATTCGGATGACGAAACCCAACGTCAAATCAATAGGAAAGCTTGTGTGGACGCGGTGATGAACAATCCAGGTTGGAGGCTATCCCTCCAGACCCATCGGATTCTTAACATCCGGTAATTTAATGCCCGCTGTAGATCAAAAAGACAGCGGGTTTTTTATTCAAATCGCCTTTATAGGATTTCCATGATGCCACGTCTTGGCTGATAACGAGTTCGTCTTCGCAGGTGAGATTGCAGGCGACACACACCCGGGAGGAAGGATGTAGAAACTTGCAAAGGTCAGCCAGCATGGCGTTGTTCCTAAACGGGGTCTCAATAAAGAGCTCGGTTTCGTTGTTGCTCATTGAACGCCGTTCCAGATTCTTGATGGCGTTTTGCCGTTCGGGACTTTTGATGGGCAGGTAACCATGGAAGGCGAAGGCTTGCCCGTTGAACCCCGAAGCCATCAGAGCCAGGATCATGGCGTTGGGTCCGACCAGCGGCACCACTTTGATGCCAGCGGAGTGTGCCAGATCAACGACCAAGGCACCAGGATCGGCCACGCAGGGGGTGCCAGCCTCCGACATCAGGCCCATGTCCTCGCCGTTGAGGCAGGGGCCGAGATGCTCCATCAAATCGAGGTTGCGGGCGTTGTGCTTGTCGAGTTCGATGAACTCGATTTCGTCGATGGCACAGTCCATGCCAATGCGGCTCAACACACGGCGCGAGGTGCGGGTGTTCTCCACCACAAAATGCTTTAGTTTTTTGACGATTTCAAGGGTGCCGGCAGGCAACACCTGCTCAGGCTTGGTAGCACCCAAGAGGTTGGGCACCAAATAAAGTGTTCCGAAAACCATGGATTAGATGAGGATTTTCTTTTCGACTTCGGCCATCATGGTCCTGAACTGCTTGTCGGTGTCGAGACGGTCCGAAACAGTCTTGCAGGCGTGGTGCACCGTGGCGTGGTCCTTACCTCCGCATTGCTGTCCAATGACGGTCAGGCTGCAATTGGAATATTTTTTGGCAAAGTACATGACCACCTGACGGGCCTGCACCACTTCGTGCTTGCGGGTGTTTTGCGAAAGGATTTCGATGGGCAGCGAGAAATAGTCGCACACCACATTCATGATGTATTCCACGGAGACCTCCCGTACGGAGTTGCGAATGAACCGCTCGATAATCTCTTGGGCCAGTTCGATGGTGATGGCTTTCTTGTTGAGCGACGATTGGGCCACCAAGGAGATGAGCACGCCTTCGAGTTCCCGGATGTTGGTGCGCACGCTGGTGGCGATGTAGTCGATGATCTCGTCGGGCAACACGATGCCGTTGTTGTAGAGCTTGTTCTTCAGGATGGCGTTGCGCGTGGAAGCGTCGGGCATCTGAAGGTCGGCGGTGAGACCCCACTTGAACCGTGAAAGCAGCCTGGGCTCCATGTCTTGCAGGTCGACGGGCAACTTGTCGCTGGTCAGTACCAACTGTTTGTTGTTCTGGTGCAGGTAGTTGAAGATATGGAAGAAGGTTTCCTGGGTCTTCGTCTTTTTCGACAGGAACTGGATGTCGTCGATGAGCAGCACGTCGATCATCTGGTAGAAGTGCACGAAGTCGTTCAGGTTCTGGTTCTTCGAGGCGTTCACAAACTGGTTGATGAACTGCTCGGCCTGCACATACAACACGGTCTTTTCGGGGAACTTGTGCTTGACGTGAAGTCCGATGGCGTGGCAGAGGTGGGTCTTGCCCAATCCGGTTTGGCTATATATTAATAAAGGATTGAAGGCGGTCTTGCCAGGATTTTCGGCCACGGCCAAACCCGCCGAGCGGGCCAGACGATTGCAATCGCCCTCGATGAAGTTGTCGAACGAGTAGTTTTCGTTGAGCTGGGAGTCAATCTCCATCTTTTTCAAACCAGGGAAGATGAAGGGGTTGACTGGTGTGGCGGTAAGGCTTTCGGGTGCAGGACGCCCCAAGGTGCTGTTTTTCACATCGTCGCGGTTGGTACCTGGGACCACCATGCGGTAGGTTTGGTCGGCACTGTCCATGATGATGCTGTATTCCAGTTTGCCTTCGGTGCCCAACACCTTCTTGATGGTCTTCTTCAGCAGGTCGAGGTAATGCTCCTCCAACCATTCATAAAAGAATTGACTTGGGACCTGGATGGTCAACACGTTGTTTGCAAATGCGATGGGCACAATGGGGGCAAACCACGTCGCGTAGGCTTGCTCCGAAGTGTTGTCTTGAATGATTTCAAGGCATTTTCTCCATATTTCATTATGGCTTTTCAGCATCGAAAAAACAATGTGTTATTCACTCGTATTTGGGAATGCAAATATCTGATAAAAAAAGTTAATAAAAATATTTTTTTTCTATTGACTTTATACTTTTTTCTACCTAAAATACGAGAAAATACTGTTGTAAAAAATTAGTCAATTTGTAAATCATTGATTTACAATGTTTTAATATATTTGATTGAAATCCCGAAAATGTTCTTAAATTTAGCCACGATTCTGTCGGCTTCGTTTTTTCTTGTTGAAAACTCCAAATAGCAATCCAACTCAAAGCGCGGATTTTGTTGTTCTAGCCCTTCCTCTTTCAGTACTCGCATTACCTCGTTCATTAGGGGGTAGGAAAACTCAAGACTGTATACCTCGTCAATGGTCTTTTCAATAACAACCGCATTGTCAAGGGCATCGCGTGCTGCGGTCTTATAAGCGTTGATCAGTCCGCTTACCCCGAGTTTGATGCCGCCGAAGTAACGTGTCACGATAACGCATACGTTGGTAACATCTTTTGAAAGGATCTGGTTGAGGATGGGTTTGCCAGCCGTGCCCGAAGGCTCGCCGTCGTCGGAAGAGCGGAAACATGCCTTGTCGGGACCAATCATATAGGCGTAGCAATGGTGTCGGGCATCGTAATACTTCTTCCTCACTTCGGCCAAAGCCTGCTTTACCTCGTCCTCGCTGGTTACAGTGAAGGCAGAGGCAATGAACTTGCTGCCCTTTTCCTTGTAAAGTCCCTCTCCGGGAGCTGAAAGCATTTTATAGGTGTCGTCGAACATCATAGTTTCACCGTAATTAGGATGACCGCAATAATGGCGATCACAAGGCCGAGATAGTTCTTCCAGGTGAGCTTTTCCTTGAAAAGGAGCCATCCGCAAAGCGCTGATAGGCAGACTACGCCGATGTTATAAACGGGAAACATCACCACGTTGTCAAACACACGCATGGCCTGATAGATGCAGCAGGTGGAAAAGAAGTTGACTGTGCCCAACGCCAATCCTCCGAGTGCGCTCTTCCATTGCCATTTTGTTTTTTTGGCCATCAGATCGTAAGTCACTAGCATCACACCGAACAGGAAAGAGATGAAATAGATGAAAGCGATCATGGGAATCATGTCGCCGGAGGTGTTTTTCTGCTCGGTCATCTTCATCATGATGTCACCAATGCCGGTGCTGAAGAAAATAAAGATGGGTAGCAGCAGGATGAGGGTCTTTTTCTCAACGGTTGTTTCCCCCTTGCCTTTTCCGCCAACAACCAGGAACAGTGCTACCAAGGCCAGTACAATGCCGATGCCGGCCATCAGTCCCAATGTCTCTTTAAGGAAAAGTATGCCGAATAGGGTAGGGATGACTACCGACAGTTTGCTGGATAGGGAGGTGATGGTAACTCCGGATCGTTGGCTGGATTCCACGATCAATACGTATGTGAGGATGAACCAGAATCCTAGAAGTAGGGTGAGCCCAAACCATGGCTGGGTTGTTGGCGATACCCAAGTGCCCTTGGAAACGCTCATGGCAAGTCCGATGCACGCTGAAGTAGCATAGTTCCAAGTTAACGCTTGATGGTTGTCGAGGTTGAACCGTCCGAAGATTCGCATCACCACGAAAACGGCGGTTGAAAGAATGATGGCGAGAATCAAGTAGATCATAATGGAGCAAAGATAAAAAGTTTTTGGAAGTCAGAAGACAGAAGTCGGGAGAAAGAAGTATTTTTGCATTATGATCGGTTTTAATCTCAATAAAACGAAACGGCATTTTATTGAAGTGCTTGCGGAACAGTTCACGCAACGCGAGGCGGAACAGTTGATGCGGATTCTGTTGGAGGATCTCTTTGGCATTGACTTGACCCGTCAACTTATGGAGCCGAAAATGCGCATTGACGAAGCCCAATATGCCCAGTTGGAACATGCCGTACAACAACTGTTGGACGGCGTCCCCATACAGTATGTGACGGGCAAGGCATGGTTTGACGGATTATTGTTCCAAGTGGACGAATCGGTGCTGATTCCCAGGCCCGAGACGGAGGAACTCGTGCAAAAGGTGGCGGCGGAATGGGCTTTGAAGGCTTTGCCCGAGGGGGCTTTCCCCGACCGTACTTTGCGTATTTGGGACGTCGGCACGGGATCTGGTTGCATCGCCATTGCCTTGGCCAAGCGTTTTCCCCAAGCCGAGGTCGTTGCCTTCGATGTTTCGGAAGCCGCCTTGGAAACCGCACGTCAGAACGCTTCATTAAATGAGGTGCAGATGGAGTTTGTCCATGACGATGTGCTCCATCCCCAATCAGACCTTTGGCAGCAGCCTGTAGATTTGGTGGTAAGCAATCCGCCCTATATCCGTGAGAGCGAAAAAGCCACCATGGAACGCAATGTCCTCGACCACGAACCATCGCAGGCTTTGTTTGTCCCTGATGACGATCCGATGCTCTATTATCGCCAAATCCTTACCTTGGCCAATCCCCAATTGAGGGTTCAAGGCTCGATTTGGTTTGAAATCAATGAAGCATTAGGGGAGGAACTGCTGCAACTGAGTCGGGAGTTGGGTTTCGAGGGTGAAATCCAAACCGATTTTGATGGGAAAAACAGATTCCTTTTCCTGTCGAAAGTTTTGAAAAACGAATAAAAAAAGTCCCGCTACAACGGGACTTTTTTTTATCGTTTGATCTTTCTGGTCACCATGCCCTGATCCGTCACCATCCTGACGATGTAGATTCCTTCGGGGAACCGTTCCAGAACAGTGGCTGAAACGTCTTGGTCGGCATGGGCATCATAAAGCACTTGGCCCAATGTATTGACAATGGTGATGCGACGAACACCAATCACCTCTTGGCTCTCGTTGACGGCCATCACGTTCTTCGGGAGACATTCCGACCAAGCGATGTTCAGACCATCATCGTTGCTGATACCGTATTTATATTCGCCAATAGGCAAGGCATCCCAGCCGTAATCCACATATTGGGCTTGGGCCACCTTCTCGGCAATTAGGGTAGGGGCGTTGCCCGTGCAATCGTCACGATACACCTTGAAAGGATTGCCTACAGTGACTTCGTCGATATAAAAGGCATTCTCGTATTCACCCTCGGTAAGCTGGTTGGCGTATTTCCATTCCAGTTGGTGGTTGCCGGGGTTGAGCGTGAACGAGTAGCGTGTCCACGGCACCTCGTCCTTGATGGTCTCACCTTGCTGCACGTTGTCGATGAAGAAGCCACCGCCATTGAGCGGGAAACAGCTGATCCTTGCCTCGTAGCTGATGACACAGGTGACAGGGACGTTGACACCCAAGCTGAGACCGCTGGTGGTGAACATACCTTGGTTGGTCGATCTGGCGCTATAGGTGCCTTCGTAAGGGTTGTTTTCGCTGATGATCCATGGGCTGGTGGCATCGTTGAACCACATGCTCTGGTAAAAGTCGCCCGATTCGAAACCATCGACGAGGCTGTTGGGCATGTTCCAGCTGAGTGCCACGCGTTCGTTGTTGATGACCTCTGCCTCGATGTTCACGGCCTTTTCAACATGGGCATAGTTGGAGGGGAGGGTGGTGATGCCATTGCCGAGGACGGCATGGATGTAGTAGGTATAGGTGCCCCCATAACTCAGATGGTCGGTGTAAGAGGTGGCGGTGACGTTGTTGGCGAGTCGGAGCCCGTCGCGATAGACTTCGTAGGAGACTGCCGTTGCAGGAGCTTCCCAACTTAAATGGACGTTTTCGCCATCAAAGTCGGCCGTAAGGTTGGTGGGGCCATGAAAATACAAGGCATTGACCGCTGCCAAAGCATCGATGCGGCCTGAACCGGTAAGGTTGTTTTTCTTGAAGTTGCCAGTTTTAACGGCCGTCAATTCGATGATGGAGTCCAAATCTGCTGCCGTCAATTCAGGATCGGCTTGCAGCATCAAAGCCATAACACCGGCCACACAAGGTGTTGCCATGGAGGTGCCGTCGTATTCCGTATAGCCGTTGCCCGTATGGTAATTCAAAGAGGTGATGTTCTTTCCTGGGGCAGAGATGTCGGGGCGAATCAGACCGGGCTGCGTAGCATCGCCGTTTTGGTAGGGATAGTCGTTGTATTCACCAATATACTCACCTGAAGCCCAAGTGGCAGGGCCTACAGAGGAGAAGTCGCAATGCTTGTCATTGTTGTCGGTTGCCCCAACACTAATCACAGCAGTGGTGCCACCTGTAATCAGGGTGACTTGGTCGGGATGGAGCCATGGTGGGGGGCAGTTGCCGGGTGAGTTGGTGTTGTAGGGAACCGGGTAGGCGAACTGTGAATCACCCACATTGCCTGTCGCCACCGCGGCCACCATGCCGGCTTCATCGACGGTTTCCAAAACCTCACGATAGATGCTCATTCCGCCAACACCAGGCTCGCCAGCCGAAAGGTTGATGATGTCGGCACCATGATTCATGGCAAAATGAATGCCGGAAATGACGTCGCTGTCCATACCATAGCCGCTCTCATCCAATACTTTGATGGCCATGATTTTGGCACCGGGAGCGATGCCGGTTTGTATGCCAGCGTTGCCTTGTCCCGCAATGATGCCCGCCACGTGGGTCCCATGGCAAAAGTCGTCCATCGGGTCGTCGTCGTCATGGCACATGTCATATCCGTGATGGGGGAAATTCGGACCGCCGTCCCACATGCTCCCCGCGATGTCTACATGGTTGTAATCCACTCCGGAATCGACGACGGCCACCACGATGCCCGTGCCGTCGTAACCTGTCGAGCCGTTGTAGTTCCACACGGCAGGCGCATTGATCTTGTCAACATGCCAGGCGTTGTCCTTGGTGGTTAAAGAGGTGCTTTCGGTAAATTCGGGTACCATTTTCTTGCGATTGTCGCGATAAACGTAGGCCACGTCGTTGCGGGCTTCGAGTTGTTGGATGGCTTCTTCGGTGGCCAGGCAGGCAAAACCATTGAAAGCCCAATAGGACTGGATATCCTGCACGCCGAGGCTGGCCGCAAAATCCAGTACTTCCGCCTGTGAGGCTTGGCAGAAGTTGATGTGCTCATTAATGACAAACTCGCGTCGCTGGGCCTTGTTCATAAACTGTGTTTTTCTGCCCAGTTCCACATCGTCATACTGTTTTTCCATCACCACAATGACGTGACGGGAATCATTGTTCTGTCCGAAAGCCATTCCGAAACAAAACGCAAAAATCAAAAACAAAAAACTTTTTTTCATATAAAAAACAAAATTTGCTGCAAAATTACTTCTTTCTTCTTTCTTCTGACTCCTGTCTTCTAAAAAAAACGTACTTTTGCGGCAGCGATGAGAGGGACTGTCGCGGGTCGGGAAAGCCGGCGCGAGGAAAGTCGGGACAGCGCAGAGCACCGTACTTCCTAACAGGAAGGTGTCCGTGAAGGGCAACAGCCAGTGCCACAGAAAAATATACCGCCCGAAAGGGTAAGGGTGAAAACGTGAGGTAAGGGCTCACGCGGCGGGTGGCGACATTCCGCCGGGGTAAACCTTACGGGCTGCAAGCCCGAATATAGAGGCAATGGCCGACGTGTCGGTCGGACGGGCTGCTCGTCCGTCGTCTCAGGGTAGGGCGCTTGAGCCTGTGGGTGACCGCAGGCCTAGAGAAATGACAGTCGCCCCGAAAGGGGAACAGAATCCCGCTTATCACTCTCATCGCTTTTTATATAATAATGAATGCTTTTTG
>JAEEGL010305998.1_pt1 | contig 17463 bp, 17 predicted proteins | sample 9134231 | NCBI WGS metagenome assembly JAEEGL01 (sample SAMN16246548, study PRJNA631951) | gut metagenome | biome: gut microbiome; feature: rumen; material: fiber-attached | host: Bos | place: Iran: Karaj | collected 2018-10 | reverse complement strand
TTTTAAGCATGGTAATGACAATTTCAAATACTAAATAAAGTCCGGAGGAAATTAAATTATGTCTGAAGAAGCTAAATGGTACGTGGTTCATACGTATTCAGGTTATGAAAACAAAGTAGCCTCAAATCTTGAAAAAACAATAGCAAATCATAACATGAAAAACATGATCCAAGAGGTAAAAATCCCAACAGAAATAGTTACAGAAATAAAAGACGGAAAAGAACATCAAACTGAAAAGAAAATATTTCCAGGATATGTACTTGTAAAAATGATACTAAACAACGAATCATGGTACATAGTGCGTAACATTCGGGGATGCACTGGTTTTGTTGGTTCATCCACCAAACCAATTCCACTTTCACCGGAAGAAGTAAAAAAACTAGGCGTGGAAGTTAAATCGGTTAAACTTTCTTACAAAATTGGTGAATCAGTTAAAATCATCGATGGCCCTCTTGCAAATTTAATAGGCAAAGTGGAAAGCATCGACACCAAAAACAAAACCGTTGTAGTTACTGTTTCAATGTTTGGGCGAGAAACCCCAACCGAACTAAATTTGGGTCAAATTGAACCCGCAGTATAACCTAAAAATTTCTTTTAAAAACAATTTTTTCAGTGGGAGAAGCAAAATTTTTATTGCTTCAAAGTTACCACAAAATTTGGAGGTGCAAAAATTGGCTGAAAAAGAAGTCAACGCAATTGTAAAATTACAAATCCCCGCCGGTAAAGCGACTCCGGCACCGCCAGTAGGTTCTGCACTTGGACCGCACGGTATTAACATAATGGCATTTACAAAAGAATTTAACGACCGTACAAAAAACGACATGGGTATGATTATACCAGTAGTTCTTACAATATATAAGGATCGTTCGTTCACATTTGTAACAAAAACACCGCCTGCTGCAGTGCTTATTAAAAAAGCTTGCAAAATAGACAAAGCTTCAGGCGTGCCAAACAAAACAAAAGTTGCAAAAATAACCAAAGAACAAATTAAAGAAATCGCTAACCACAAAATGCCCGATTTAAATGCTGCAAACATAGACACTGCAATGAAAATGATTGCAGGAACTGCAAGAAGCATGGGGATTGAAGTAGTAGATTAATTAAAACCGTCCCCACGGTGGGAGGAAAAAATCCGATTTACCACTAATTCAGGAGGAAATTTATGAAACACGGTAAAAAATATAATGAAAGTATAAAATCATATGATCAATCAAATTTTTATGATGCAAAAGAAGCACTAGAAATTTGTACTAAAAATGCAAAAGCAGGTTTTGATGAAACAGTTGAAATCCACGTAAGATTAGGTGTTGATTCAAGACACGCTGATCAACAAGTTAGAGGAGCAATTGTTCTTCCTAACGGAACGGGGAAAAAAGTTAGAGTTTTAGCCATTTGCAAAGGCGACAACGAAAAAATCGCAACCGAAGCAGGTGCTGATTTCGTAGGCGCTGAAGATATGGCAAAGAAAATCCAAACCGAAAACTGGATGGATTTTGATGTACTCGTAACAACCCCAGATATGATGGGCGTTGTTGGTAGACTCGGTAAAGTTTTAGGCCCCAGAGGATTAATGCCTAACCCAAAAGCCGGAACAGTTACCACAGACATCGCAAAAGCTATTAAAGAATGTAAAGCGGGAAAAATTGAATATCGTTTGGATAAAACAAATATTATTCACTGCGTAATAGGAAAAGTATCGTTCGGCGCAGAAAAATTAAATGAAAACTTTGAAGCTTTAATGGGTGCAATAGTCAAAGCAAAACCAGAAGCTAGCAAAGGTCAATATATTAAATCTTGTGTAATTTCCAGCACAATGGGGCCGGGAATTAAAATTGGAACCGGTAAGCTCGAATCAATTTAATATTTGACATACTTAAAAAAACATGGTAAAATAATATTATTAATTTCCCTAGACAGTAGGTTTCATAAAAAGTTTTTACTTTTCCTGCCGAGGAAAGCTTAGTTAAGAAATATTTTAATTATAAAAATAATTTAAATAATTCATCAGCTTTTCTTTGATTCATCATATGGGAAGTTGATGAATTTAATTTTATTTACATTTTAAAATATGGAGGTGAGCTCAAATTGCCAAGCGCTAAAGCATTAGAACAAAAAAAAGCAATAGTTAGTGAACTTTCAGAAAAGTTAAAATCTTCTTGCGCAGGTGTAGTGGTAAGCTACCAAGGTATTAACGTTGAAGACGATACAAAACTCAGAAAAGAGCTACGTGAATCCGGCGTGGAATACATGGTAACAAAAAACACTCTTTTAAAAAGAGCGGCTGCAGATGCCAAAATGGACGACCTTTCTGAAGCGTTTAAAGGATCCACAGCTATAGCAGTATGCAAAGATGACTACGTAGCAGCTTCTAAAATCCTTTGTAAATTTGCAAAAGATCACGATTTTTTCAAAATAAAATCAGGATTTATTGATGAATCAGTCATTGATGCCAAAGAAGTCACAAGACTTGCAAAACTTCCGTCGAGAGAAGTGCTTATTGCTCAAGTACTCGGCGGCCTGAATGCTCCTATTGCCGGATTTGCAACTGTACTTAGTGGTACAATGAAAGGTTTAGTGGTAGCGCTTAACGCTATTGCTCAACAAAAGCAAAATTCTTAATTAAAATTTTAAATTACTAATTAAAAAATTTTTGGAGGTAAATAATAATGTCAGAAAAAGTAACAAAATTAATTGAAGATGTAAAAGCATTAACCGTTCTCGAACTCAGCGAACTCGTAAAAGCACTTGAAGAAGAATTTGGAGTATCCGCAGCAGCTCCAGTAGCAGTAGCAGCAGCTCCAACAGCAGGTGGCGCAGCAGCCGCAGCTGAAGAAAAAACAGAATTTGATGTAGTATTAAAATCAGGCGGAGAAAACAAAATCAAAGTTGTAAAAGCCGTTAAAGACATCACAGGTCTTGGACTTAAAGAAGCAAAAGCTATTGTCGATGAAGCTCCAAAACCACTAAAAGAAAAAGTTTCTAAAGAAGTTGCTGAAGATATCAAAAAACAATTAACAGAACTCGGCGCTGAAGTAGAAGTAAAGTAAAATTATAAATTAAATAAAAAAAGCTTACAATAGAATTTGTAAGCTTTTTTTAAAAGGAGAAACCACGTATGTTTTTTAATTCATCACCGGATGTATACAACGCCACCAATATTTCAACATCAGAATATTCAGAATCAATATCTAAAACATCAGATTCATCACTAAATGAAGGGCTTGATCAACCCATTTATTCATCATCAAATGAAAAAACCGAAAAATTCCTTTAACTGTTGAAAACTTAAAAAAGCATAATGAACTTATGAACAAAAAAGAATTAAAATTTGTAAACAGTAATGATATAAAAAAATAATGATATACCACTGCGGTATATGTAAACTAAATTTTTCAAATAAAAACAAACTTAGAGCCATCAGCTTGATGGCTCTTTTCTTTCCCAAAAGCACTACTATTAATTTTCTTTTAAAGCAGAAATATACTCTTCTAATTCCGCCTTAATTACAGTCACTCTAGGGCCATAAATCACTTGTACACTATCACTTTTTTTAATAATTCCTGCACAACCACTTTGCTTTAACATATTTTCATCAATTTTCTCTACATCAAATAATTTTACTCTAAGACGTGTAGCACAACAATCTAAATGTTCTATATTTTCCATTCCACCTAACCCGGATAATATCATTTCCGGTGTAGTATCTTCACATTCATTAAAATCTTTTTTAGTATAAAGTTTTGGATCTAATTCGTCTTCTTCCCTACCCGGAGTTTGTAAATTGAATTTTACTATCGCAAATTTAAATAAGAAATAGTAAATCACAAAATACACTATTCCAACAGGAATTATATATATCCAGTTTGTTTTTTCGTTTCCTGGCAAAACACCAAACAATAAAAGGTCTATTACACCACATGAAAATGTTGAACCAACTGCTACATTGAATATATGCAAAAGCATAAATGAAAGCCCCGCAAATACGCAATGTACTGCATAAAGCACAGGCGCTACGAATAAAAATGTAAATTCAATTGGTTCTGTAATTCCTGTAATTATCGAAGTAAGAGCTGCTGAAAAAAGAAGTCCACCTACTAATTTTTTCTTAGACGATTTTGCAGTAGTGTACATCGCAAGAGCTGCACCAGGAAGGCCAAAAATCATAAACGGAAATTTGCCTTGTAAGAATCTTGCTGCATCAACACTAAATCTGATCGTATTAGGTGAAGCCAATTGCGCAAAGAATATGTTTTCTGCACCTGTTACATATGAGCCATCTATAAATTGCGAACCTCCAAGGCCTGTATACCAAAATGGTGTATAGAAAACATGATGTAATCCAAAAGGAATTAAAGCTCTTTCTATAACTCCATAAATAAAAGTTCCTGCATATTTTGATGCTAATACTAAACCACCAAGCGAGTACATTCCGCTTTGAACATACGGCCATACAAAAAACATTAAAGCGCCAACGAAAATATAAACTATAACAGAAATAATAGGAACAAATCTTACCCCGCCAAAAAATGAAAGAACTACTGGCAATTTTATTTTATAAAATTTATTATGAAGCGCCGCAACACCAAGGCCAACTATAATACCGCCAAAAACACCCATATCAAGTGATTTAATTCCGCAAACTGATTTTAAAGAACCCTCTAAAAGTGCACCCGGCACTAATTTCCCTGTTAATGCAAGCAAAGAAGAAATCGTAGAATGCATTGTTAAAAAAGTTATTGCTGCAGAAAGTGCAGCAACTGCTTTTTCTTTATACGCCATACCTATTGCAACACCTATTGCAAAAATTATTGGAAGATTAGCAAAAACTACGTCTCCTGTGTTTTTCATTACTACAAGAACAAAATTTAAAAACGTTCCACTACCTAAAAGCCACTCAAGTTTATAAGATGCTATCATTTTTTCGTTTGAAAATGATGCCCCTATTCCAAGGAGAAGCCCGGCAACCGGCAAAAGAGCAATGGGAAACATAAATGATTGCCCTATCCTTTGCAGTATGCTAAAATAGCTGTTTTTGTTTAAAGTTTTCATAGACAAATTTTTTTCACTCATAAAAATCCTCTCTTTCATTTATGTATTTTTTACTTTTTATATGATATTATTTTTGTTTCACCAATTTTGGCGTCCCCAAAAACAGTTTGCATATCTTTTATCTGGCTCATGTTCACTATTAATACAACCGTATGAGTTAAATATCCTTTTTCTTTAATCAATTTCATATTTGCTTTACAGATTAAATCCCCTGCTTTAATTTTTTGCCCCACGGACACAAAGCTTTCAAAGCCTTCTCCTTTAAGGTTTACGGTGTCTATTCCAATATGAATTAAAATATCTGCTCCATCATCTGACCTAATGCAATAAGCATGCTTTGTTTCGGCAACTTGAATCACCTCTCCATCCACAGGTGAGACCACATCATCTTCCACTGGGATAATTGCTACCCCATCACCCAATATTTTTTCTGAAAAAACCTCATCGGGAACTTTTGTTATAGAAATCACTTTACCTGTCTGAACCGCCACCAAATATTTTTCATTTTTTTCTTCTCCAAAACCAAACAAAATATCACCCTTTCTTTTTATTAAAAAAATTTTTTTAAAATTTTATTTTTCACCTTTCCAACGTTTGTTTCCAAAACTTTTTTTCTTACTTTAAGAATACATGATGACGGCATTGAAAGCTCATCTACACCAATTGTAAGAAATGCCTCAGTAAGGGCTTCGTCAGAAGCCATCTCGCCACAAATTCCTACCCAAATACCGTGTTTATGAGCGTTATCTACAACCAATTTTATCATTCTTAAAATGGCTTTATGGTGTGAATCAAAAAATTGATTTACTTTACTATTTTGCCTATCTATGGCTAAAGTATACTGAGTTAAATCATTAGTGCCTATACTGAAAAAATCAACCTCAGACGCTAAAATATCACTAATAAGTACCGCTGCAGGAGTTTCGACCATAATTCCAATTTCCACATCTTCAGAAAACGGGATATTCTCTTTTTTTAAATCTTCGCGAACTTTCGCTGCCATAGTTTTTAAAGTTTTAACTTCCGTTTCTGATATTACCATTGGAAACATAATAGAGATATTACCATAATTTGAAGCCCTATAAATAGCCCTAAGCTGAGTAATCAAAACTTCAGGTCTATCCAAGCAAACTCTAACTCCTCTGTAACCCATTGCAGGATTTATTTCCTTTGGAAATTCAAAATATGCTTCACTTTTATCTGAACCAATATCCAAAGTACGAATAATTACCTTATTACCACACATTCTTTCTGCTATTTTTTTATAAACCGCAAACTGTTCGTCTTCTGTAGGATAAGAATCTCTATTTAAATACAAAAACTCACTTCTAAAGAGCCCTATTCCATCGGCATCACTTTCTAAAACCTCATCAATTTGAGAATCATTATTTATATTTGCATATATATTAATTTTATAACCATCAAGAGTAACGTTTTCTTTACCTTTTAAATTATCAAGCGCTTCATGTTTTTTATTATAAAACTTTTCTTTTTCCTTTAACATTTTTACAGTATCAGTATCAGGGCTTATATAAACCTTTCCCTCTCCACTGTCAATTGCCACATCCATACCTTCATATTCAGGTTTTATGTGTTCACCAATGCCTACCACCATTGGAATATTTGAAAGTCTAGCCAAAATGGCAGCATGCGAACAATCTGAACCGCCAGACAAAATATACCCACTAATTAAATTTTTATCCGCGCTTGAAACTTCACTTGGCATTAAATCATCACTAAAAATTATCACTTTAGAATCAATTTGTGTTTCTTCCTTTTTTTCATCCGTTTCACTTGTAAGGTATTTTAAAATGCTAAAACAAATGTCCTTAACATCAGAAGCCCTGTTTCTCATATACTCGTCTTCTAACCCAAGAAACATTTCATGAAATTTTTTTGACGCTTTATAAACTGCATATTCGCAGTTATATTTTTCGTTCTCTATAATATTTAAAATAGATAACCTATAATCTTCATCCTGAATCATCATGCTATGAACTTCAAAAATTTCCGCTTCTTTTTCACCGTTTATTTCCAAAGTTTTTTTGTACATATCTAAATTTTCTTTTATAGCATTATTTAGAGCTCTTTCAAGCCTGGATTTTTCCAAGTTAAGATCTTCGTAAAAATACTTTGGTATATTATCAAAATTTCTTTTGTTTATAAAAAGCGTACCAAAAGATATACTTTCTCCTATTCCCTTTCCGTTTAATATAATCATACTCAAGTAAGCTCCTTTTCATAAGCTCAAAGCAAAATATTTAATTTATTTTGTTTGTATTTCCTTTGAAGTTTCCGTTAAAATCTCCGCTGAATTTTCTTCTAAAAATTTTTCAATTGATTTTTTTGCTTGGTTTTCGTCGTCTCCCTCAATTTCAATCTCAACGTTGTCACCTTTTCTTACAGACAAACCCATTACGCCAAAAAGTCCCTTTGCGCTAGCATAATTACCATTTTTTTTAATTAAAATTGAAGATTCAAACTTCGAAGCAATTTTAACTAAATTTCCAGCTGGCCTTGCATGCAACCCTGCTTCATCATTAAACACAAATTTAATTTTTTCCATCTTTAAAACATAAGAAAAATATCATATCCAATTTTTTTATTTTTCATATTATGATATAAAACTTTTCTTTTCCTTTCTACTTTTAAATTATTTTCTACTATTAGATTGTATCAAATTAAAAACACAAAAAACAATTAATGCTATAAAAATCACAAAATTTAATTCTACTTAATTATTATCCTCTCCCGCATAAAAAATGTCAATATTATAATTATTATAACATTAAAAAAAATAATAACTTAACATGCTATACAAACTTTTAAAATTAATTTTTATTTTTCGATTTTATCTGCTATAATTAAAAGAAAAGACTTTTATTTTAATTATTATACAAAGGGGTTTTAATATGACAAAAAATAGTTCCGTATTAAAATTTATAAAAGAAATGAAAGATATCGTAAATCCAAAAAACATAATCTGGATTGATGGTAGCGAAGAACAGCTTGAAGCCTTACAAAAAGAAGCCTGCGAAAAAAAAGACATAATAAAGCTAAACGAAGAAAAACTCCCAGGCTGCTACTTGCGTAGAACTAACCCCAACGATGTAGCACGAACTGAAAGCAGAACAATTATCTGCACACCAACCAAAGAAGAAGCTGGCCCAACAAATAATTGGTGGGAACCAAAATATGCATATGAAAAAGTTCTGGGTATAGCAAAAAATAGTTATCAAAACAAAACAATGTATGTAATCCCCTATTCTATGGGAATACCCGGAAGTAAATTTGCCAAAATAGGAATTGAGTTAACAGATTCTATATATACAGTGTTAAACATGGCAATTATGACTCGCGTAGGAAAAAAAGTGCTAGATATTTTAGGAGATAGTAATGACTGGGTAAGAGGTCTCCACGCCACCTGTACTGTAGATGAAGAAAAAAGATACGTATGCCATTTCCCACAAGATAAAACTATAATTTCGGTAAATTCAGAATACGGCGGAAATGTTCTGTTAGGCAAAAAATGCTTTGCTTTACGCATAGCCTCATATATGGGTAAAAAAGAAAACTGGCTTGCTGAACATATGTTAATACTAGGCATTAAAAGACCTGGTCATGAAACAAAATATGTTTGTGCGGCATTTCCTTCTGCATGTGGAAAAACTAACTTTGCTATGCTCATTCCTCCGGAATTTTACAGAAAAAAAGGCTACAAAGTTTGGTGCGTAGGTGATGATATTTCATGGCTTAGAATCGGCAAAGACGGGCGTCTCTGGGCAATTAATCCAGAAAACGGATTTTTCGGTGTAGCCCCCGGAACAAGCATGAAATCTAACCCAAATGCTTTAATATCAACCCAGAAAAATACAATATTTACAAATGTAGTGCAAAATTTAGATGACAACACTGTTTGGTGGGAAGGAATGGATAAAAACCCACCCGAAAACGCTTTGGACTGGAAAGGAAACCCTTGGAACGGAAAAACTTCTTCTGAAAAGGGCGCTCATCCAAACAGCAGATTCACTGCACCAACCAAAAATTGCCCGTGCCTCAGTCCAGAATTCGATAATCCCGAAGGTGTACCGATTTCCGCAATAATTTTTGGGGGACGCAGAGCACACACAATGCCTCTTGTATACGAAGCATTAAACTGGAATCACGGTGTTTTTATAGGATCAACTTTATCTTCTGAAAGCACAGCGGCTTCAACGGGAAAAGTTGGGGTTTTATCTCATAATCCAATGGCAATGATGCCGTTTTGCGGATACAACATGGGTGATTATTTTTCACATTGGCTTAAAATAGGCGATTTGCTCGGAGAAAATGCACCAAAAATATTTAACGTAAATTGGTTTAAAACCAATGAAAAAGGCGATTTTATCTGGCCGGGATACGGAGAAAATATAAGGGTACTTGACTGGATTTTAGATCGCTGTGAAAATAAAATAGACGCAAAATTAACACCAATCGGTTACATGCCGCATGAAAAAGATATAAATCTTGAAGGAAGCGGAGTAAATTCAAAATCTCTTTCTAAACTTTTAGAAATTGATATCAACGATTGGTTAAATGAAACGGAAAAAATTAAAGACTTTTATGGTATTTTTAAAGAAAGTTTACCGCAAGAACTGCAGGAAGAATTAAAATCTTTAAATCATCGACTAAAAAACAATTAATTAACATAAAAATCCACATGTATAGCTGTTGATTTTTCAACAGCTATACTTTATAATAAATAAGTTATGAATTAATATTTAAAAATTAGAGGTAGTTTAATGAAACATATGTCAAAACCCGGAGAAAACAAGGGGTATATAAAAAAAACTAATTTAAATAATCACAATCCAAAATCACGCCGTGATTTATATGAAGATAATTTTAATAACCATTCAAAATATGTGGATATTTCTTCCGGAAGTAAAGGAAAAAACACAAAACTTTCCTTTAAAAAAATTGTATCTTTAACTTTTTTTACAATTTTAGGGCTTTTAGGCGGATTAATGATTTATGCATACCACACACTGCATTTGTTTAACTACGAAAACTTACCTGAAGAAACAGAACTTGTTGACGAATTTGGAAATGATCTTATAAATGATTCTCAAGTTTTAAATGTTATGCTTATAGGAAGCGACTCTATGTCCGTAGGCGATCACGGCAGAAGCGACTCTTTACTTATTGTTTCACTTGATGTAAAACATAAAAAAATTAAAGTAACTTCCCTTATGAGAGATATCTGGATAAATATTCCTGGACACGGAAAAGACAGATTCAACGCCGCATATGCATACGGTGGGCCACAACTTACTATATCTACCATAGAAAAAACATTTGGCATACGCATAGACAGATACATGGTTGTAGATTTTGATGGATTCTCAAAAATAATAGATTCTCTTGGTGGAATTGACATGGAACTAACCGCTAATGAATGCGCATATATAAACACATATTCAGGCGATAAGCACACATTAAAAGGCAGCGGAATGAAACATCTTACAGGTCTACAAGCCCTTCATTACTCACGAAACAGAAATAGTAAAGGCTCCGATTACGACCGCACTAGTCGTCAAAGAAATGTTATTCGCGCAATAATTGGAAAACTAAAAACTGCAAACTTAGCACAAATTACAGATTTTATCGCAGCAGTTGGCCCTTTGGTAACAACAAATTTTAAAACTTCTGAAATAAGCAGACTCGGAACAGGCGCTTTGGAATATTTAAGTTATCCAATAGCTGAATTCAGATTGCCTACAGACGACAATGTAAGAAATGAAACATACGACAAAAAAATGGTTCTCGTAATAAATGATATTGTTAAAGCAAAAAAAGATTTACTAAACTTTATATATGAAGACGAAGAAATGGCGCAAAAAGAAGCTGGCAAAATAAAAATTCAATCTACAACACCCACACCTACACAAACTTCTAATACAAAAGCAAACGACACAGCATCTAATGCTACTACCAATTCACAAGAAAAAAGCTCTGCTACTAAGCCATCTGCGGCAGAATCAAATCGTTCATATCAATCCCAAAAATCCAAACAGTCCTCAAAATCCACAACTGATAACAACTCTACTGCTAAATCTTCACAAACCACATCTAACAGCGAAAACACTAAATCTCCTTCTACTAATGCTACTACAACAAATAATGACACATCTTCATCCGGTAAATCTACATCAAACACAGAAAAAAGCATCAAAAATGATGGTTCAACTAAAACTTCAAAAAACTCTACCACACCAAAAGAGTAGAAAATTCTCCCCAAGCGGGAGAATTTTTTTATTCCTCTCTAAATAAATTAAACACTTGACTCAAATTAAGCGTACCATATCCCCACTGAGTATTTGGATACTCTTTGCTAACTTCACGATTACAACCTCTAATAAGAATCGTTCTCAATCTATTACCGGTAATCACAGGTGCATTACCTTCCACAATCGCCCACTGATAAACCAAAGCAGATGCACCAGCGGTTATGCCCGCCGAAACACTTGTACCAGACATCATTCCTTTGCCAAAGGGGTAATAACCCGTAACATTAACCCCTGGAGCCACTAAATCAGGTGTAATTAAACCGTTTGCCGCCGGACCCCAAGAACTATTTATATAAAGACTATTATCTATATCATTGTATGCGCCAACACTTATAGCTCCCTGCGCAGTAGATGGAATAACACTGGTATAATTAGGCGTTGGCGAAATAAACTCAACGTCCGGGCTTATAAACCCTGTCATAGGCAACCAGGCATGATATCTGCCGCTAATTATAACATCTCCATTAAGTATTATCTCCCACGTACCAGGAACAACGTCTATCACTTGAATCACAGCAAATCTGCTCTCGTTCTGATGATATAAAACCTTTACAAGCGATTTTTCTATAACTAATCTTTTTTCAAAATATGTACCCGAAAAAAATGGTATTTTATTTATAAGTTCACCCGTTGGAGATTTTAACGAAAATGATATTTTATCCCAGCCTTCATACCATATGTAAACACTGATCGATTGCGCTTTTTCCCCAACTCTTACTTCTATTGATGCGGTTTCCCCTTGACGCTCTATTCTACCTTCAGTGTGATGCCTAGCGTTGCTTTCATTACCCACACCCGTACAAACTGCCACTCCCGGAATATTAGATATAAACGAAATATAATTTTCTAGCCTGTTTTGACCATTATGACCACCAAAATTAGTACCTAAGCCAAGACATATTACAGCAGGCTTTTTTGCAAGCAAAGATTGTTTTAAAATAAAATCAATGCCAAGCATAATATCAATCGATTCATAGGCATTTTCTTGCTCCGGTGGAACTAAAAATATATTTCTGTAATAATTACTTGCCGGTTTTAATTTTACAGCAATAATCTGAGCATCAGGCGCAGCACCAATAAAACCCTCGTATTCTCTTCCGGCAATAAGTGATGATAGATACGTCCCGTGACCAACTTGATCTAAATGCGGAACTATATCATAGGGGTTTTCATTTCTAAGCGCTTCATCTATTTGTTCTTTAGTAAAAACACTGCCGAATTCAACTAAATCAGAAGACCCCGTTTCCACTGTTTGATCCCAAATATATTCTATTTTTGACGTTCCGTCTTCATACTTAAAAACCGGCTGAGTGTAATCAATACCTGTATCGACAATACCTACAATTACTCCCGTACCTGTTAAATTTAAATATGGCTGTTGCTGAACCCTTAGTATTCCTGCAGCATCTAATGATTCAACACCTGTAAGACCATAAATTTCGGGATAAACATTTAAAAAATCCGAACCAAGTTCCTTGAATATAGACTCCATATAAACTTGAGACGTATAAAGAACAGCTATTTCATTTTCAAGAACACGCCCTAACTTAATATACGGCCTTTCTTCAATATAATCTTGAAAAGCCGGCGTATACCAAGAGTAAAATGCCACTGTTGTAGGCAATTTAATAAATTCATTTAGCAGTAAATCGCTTTGCGTCATCATACACACATCTCTTCTTTCACCTTAATCTATCTTGTAAAATCTCTAAGCAAAATCAAACTGTTATATAAACAAAGTGTGCCGTATCCCCAAGAGTTATTTGGATAAACTCTTTCAGGAGATCTTTTTGCACCTCTTTTTAAGTAAGATTTTATCTTCTCGCCGTATAAAAATGGGTCATTGCCGTTAATTATTCCCCACTGCATCATAAGTGCAGCCGAACCCACTACAAAAGGTACAGCAAAACTAGTCCCCGTAAAAACACCGTATCCTCCACCCGACCGAGTAGTTATAACATTTACAGACGGTGCAACTAAATCCGGTTTAACATAAATAACATCAATAGTATAGCCTTTACCCGAAAAAGACGATATTATTTCACGGGAAGAATCATATCCTCCTACTGTGATTACATTTTGTGCTGTGGAAGGTATTGTTAAAGTTGAATTTTCTTCCGGAAGAGAAAAGGCTGTTTCCCTGCCAACTTCTTCCACGGTTGGAAGGTAAACATCAAACTCACCGTCAACTATATTAGACGCACGAATTTTTATTGTATACACTCCAACGTAAGGTGCATTTACCGGGGTATTTACCTGAAAGAATATTTCCTGAAAAGAATTATAAAATTGCGGTTGACCGTAATTTATAAGCACCGAAGCATCTCCAAGTTTATACGTTCTAGTAACTTCATAAGGGAGAACTTCTCCCGTGGTATAACCATTTGGAAAAATAAGCTCCACAGTAAAAACGTCCACAAAATTCTTCCAAAGCGCCAAATAAAAAGAAGGATTTTTTTCTGAATAAAAAAAATTAATTTCTTGAGTTTCATCGGATTTTATACTTCCTTTATAATGGTGACCTGCATCACCTTCATTTCCGGCAGCCACACAAATAGAAGTTTTCCACATTTGTGCTATATCATCAATAAAATTTTCAAAAAGTGACCTGCCGTTATGTGGACCATCATTTGTACCATAACTAATATTAACCACCAAAGGCATTTTTAACTCCTGCGCTTTTGTTACAGCATATTTTAAAGCCCTCATAAGTTCAGTAGTTTTTGCAAAAGATGGATATCCTTTTTCTCCTAATTTTACTATCAATAAACTAGCTTCAGGAGCAACTCCAACATTAAGCCCAGCTGAAGCCCTACCATTTCCCGCAGCAATCCCTGCAATAGCTGTCCCGTGTCCAACCACATCTTCCTCTGGCACAATTTCTAACGGGTTTTTACTATTTAAAGCCTCATTTATTTTTTTGTTATTATATTCACTTCCGCCGGTAAAACCCTCCGGCGGGCTGCCATTTACAGTCTGATCCCACATGTACAAAATTCTGCTTGTTCCATCTTCATTTATAAAATCCGGATGAGTATAATCAATCCCCGAATCAATTACAGAAATTAGCGTACCTTTTCCAGTAAGGCCAAATTGATCGGAAGATTTTGCTGAATTTATGCAAGATCTACCAATTTCATCTCTTAAATTAATTGACAAAACCTTTGGCATTTCAATATTTTCAATTTCAGTATAGTTCAAAAGCTCGGATAATTTATTAAGCTCCAGAGTTAAAATTGCATAATTTTGGCTAAGCACTTCCACTTCCACACCAAGCTCCTGACCAACTTTTAAAATATCACCGTTAAATTTAACTATCACTTCCCATTTTTTAATATTTCCTTCGTATCCTGCGGCAAGCTCCGTATTTTGAAAATCTAAAAGTAAAGACCTACTAAACAGCTGATTCGTAAAGGGCATATTTTTCACCTCAATTTTAATAATATGAAAAGCAAAAAATATTTTATTACCAAATAAACTTCTAAAATTATAAATATTATTATTTAGTTATTTTTTACTTAAATTATAAAAGCCGGCTTGATATTTTAAATAAATTATATATAATATATATAAATGCATTTTTAAAATAGATGCATTTATATAAAATTTATATTTTTATAGGAGATAATTAAAATGGAAGAAATCAAAAACAAAGCAGAAAAACTAAGCGAAACGGAAACAGAAAAAGTATCGGGTGGATACGTACATCATCGCCCGGGTATGCCGTCATTTGAATACGTAGTAGTAGATGACCGCGATGGAGATGTAGTAGGAAGATACAAAACAAAAGAGGAAGCACAAGAAGCCGCTAAAAATTGGAAATTATCTTCAAAAGTGCTTACCGATGAAGAATATTTCGATCTTCAACTCACTGGAGAACTAGGAAAAGCAGCTTCCCGTATGGGTAATAAAATATAATTTAAAATTTACAAACAACAAAAGCTCACCGTTAAAAAAACGGTGAGCTTTTTTATTCTATTTTTGTTATTCAATATTTATTGTCTTTTTTTCTTCAAATTTCTTTTGTTCTTTTTTCGGCAGTTTAATCGTTAACGTACCGTTTTCAAATTTAGCTTTTACGTCTTCCTCTTTTAACTCATCTCCCACAAAAAAACTACGTCTATAGTTTCCGCTTGATCTTTCTTTACGTAAATAATTTCTAGTTTCATCTTTTTCTTCTTTTTCCACATTGCTTGACGCAGTAATTACCAAATAGCCTTTATTAAGATCTACCTTTATATCCTCTTTTTTCACTCCCGGAAGGTCTACTATCATCTCCAGGCCACCGTCTTTTTCCACAATGTCTGTACTCATTACGTTTTTAAATTCCGGACGGAGTTCCATTTTTTTAAACAGATCATCAAATGGACTTTTAAACTCATCAAATAAATCCTCTCCATATGGTATTAAACGCATAAAAATCAACCTCCTAAAAATTTTAATATATAGATTTACATCTACAACTAGAATTCTATCACCACTTTTTAGCACTGTCAACACTTAATTGCTAATTTTGTTTTTATTTTCTTTTATACTATTATACCTACATTTGCTAATATTATTTATAAGTGGTATTATTTAAATGAAGACAAATTTTAAACACGAAAGGAAATAAATTACTATGATATTTTATAACTCAGGCTTTAGCTATTTAACACTTATTATTTCAATAGCAATTGCATTATTTGCAGAAATAAAAGTTAAGCACGCTTTTAATAAATACTCCAAAATTCCCACTAAAAATGGGATAACAGGCGCAGAATGCGCAAATATTATATTAAAAGACAAAAACATAAGCGATGTATCGGTAAATCAAACCCACGGATATTTCAGCGATTACTTTGACCCAAGATCAAACGGAGTTTTTCTTTCTGAAGAAGTATATGGAAAAAACTCTATTGCAGCAATCAGCGTAGCTGCACACGAATGCGGTCACGCAGATCAACATGACAAAGGATATTTTCCAATAAAAATAAGAGAATTTTTAATTCCAATTTGCTCCTTAAGTTCAAAACTTTCTATGCCACTGGTAATGATAGGTATACTATTCCCAACCGAATCAAACTTTCTTCTAAACCTTGGCATTTTACTCTTTGCAGTAGCATTACTTTTTCAAATTATAACATTACCTGTGGAATTCAACGCAAGCAACCGCGCACTACAATCTTTATCAAAAAATAATGTCTTAGCACCGGAAGAACTCGAAGGTGCAAACGCGGTACTCAGTGCAGCGGCTCTAACTTATGTAGCAGCAACGTTTAACTCTCTACTATATCTCTTAAGACTACTATTCATATCACGAAACAGAGATTAAAATTAAAGGCTATTTCTTTTTGAAATAGCTTTTTTATTATAATTCTTCGAAAAATCCAGTTAAAAAAATAATTTGATTTTTAATATCAATTAATGTATAATTAAAATATAATTAATTTTATTTTTACTGGAGAGTATTTATGAATTCAAAAATTTTCAGCATGGGGATAAACGGTCTAGAAGCCTTTGTGGTAACTATCGAATCGGACATTTCAAAAGGAATGCCATCATGTGAAATCGTTGGCCTTCCTGATGCCTCAATAAAAGAATCAAAAAATAGAGTCCGGGCTGCCATAAAAAATTCGGGGTTTAAATTTCCAGTTTCACGCATTATTATAAACTTAGCACCGGCGGACATAAGAAAAACGGGTTCACTATACGACCTTCCTATCCTTTTATCAATTTTAAAAGCAAACGGACAAATAACTGATGTCCCACAAAATTCCGCTTTTATTGGAGAATTATCTCTAAGTGGAGACGTCTGCCCTGTAAACGGCATTCTACCAATGACAATTCACGCAAAACAAAATGGCTTCCAAAATATCTTCGTGCCAGAAAAAAATGCCGTCGAAGCTGCAGCAATATCCGGAATAAACGTTTACCCAGTAAAAAACGTAAGGGAAATAATAGATCACCTCGAATCAGAAAAAACAATAACACCTCAACCTCAAACAAATATACAAATTAAACCCTCTGAATTCACATTAGACTTTTCTCAAGTAAAAGGTCAATACAACGTAAAACGAGCCCTCGAAATTGCCGCAGCAGGAAA